>OHWH01000015.1_pt1 | contig 205230 bp, 159 predicted proteins | sample 1579701 | NCBI WGS metagenome assembly OHWH01 (sample SAMEA3882515, study PRJEB24775) | human gut metagenome | biome: human-associated habitat; feature: intestine environment; material: feces | place: Netherlands | collected 2009/2010 | reverse complement strand
CGCGGCGATGGTACTGCACTCGAGAGGGTGTGGGAGAGTAGCACGCCGCCGCTTCCACTTGTGATGGGGTTCCCGTCGAGCTTACGCTCCGGGAACCCCATTTTTTTATCCCCGAATCTTTTGTTCCTCCTCCCGGTTCTTCCGGCTGACCCCATGCGGGTTCCCGGAAGGGCTTTTTTATTTCCCGTATTTCCTTCTTCCTTCCGGGACTCCCGTGGGGCTTGGCTTCCGGGGACCCCGTCTTTCCATCCTTGATTTCCATCTGATTCCCAGGTCTCCCGCAGGGGCATGGAAATCCTTTCCACTCCTGGTTTTTTCTCTTCGGCGCCGCGGATTCCTGTTAGAAGACCGGAAAAACTATGGTTTTGGGACCTCGTGTGTGTCCCATGCATCAAAGCGCTTAGACTGGTCTTATGGCAAGAGTTACGGTGTATGACGTTGCAGAGAAGGCGGGTGTGTCTACCGCGACGGTCTCCTTCGCCTTCAGGCATCCCGACAAAGTGAAGGATAATACCAAGGCCAAGGTCCTCAGGGTCGCCGAGGAGCTTGGCTACGTTCCCAGCGGCAACGCACGTAGCCTTGCCAAAGGCAGGACGGGCACGTTGGGCATGTACGCGTTCGATATGCTGCTGGAAAGACCTCAGGGAAGCAACCTTGAGGATGATTGGCCTGATGTTTCCCCCAGATCCATCGACGAGCCTCTGGACGGTGACGAACCCAACGTTCTTGTATATCCGTTATACGTTGATGAGGTGCTCCGCGGCTTCGAACTCGAATGCTGGAAGAGCGGGAAGGGCATGCTCATGGGTGCCGCCTCGAAAAAGAATGATCATAGATCTGTAACGGATATCGCCGGTCGCGTTGATGGTCTGGCGCTGATGCCAAGTGGATATAACGATACGCTCCCTCTTTCCATGTTGGCGAAGACCATTCCGCTTGTAATGGTGGGGGTGGGCGATGAAAAACTGCCTGCCGCATACCTGCAATGCGATAACGCATCGGGCATGAGACAGATTGTCGACCATCTTGTCGAAGTCCACCATATCAACGATATGGCATTCGTCGGTGGTGTCAATGGTGGAGCGTGCGCGAGGGGTACCGACGCTGATGACGTCGTCTCGCGCTATGACGCGTTTAAAAAATACCTCGAGGAACGCGGGCTAGACTCCAAAGGGGCTCTGTTGGATGACTCTTTCGCCACGTCCGATGAATACATGGTGGGTTTGTGCGAGGCGATAGGATCCGGCAGACTGCCGCAGGCCTTGGTCTGCGGCACGGACCAGACCGCCTTCGGCGTGATCAGACTCCTCGAGGAGGCCGGTGTCCGGGTTCCCGACGACGTCATCGTCACCGGATTCGACGGAATCCTCGCCGGACGGCTGATGGAACCGCAGCTGACGACCGTCCGCCAGCCCATGGAGGACATGGGGCGCGAGGCGGCTCGCATGCTGCTTTCCAGGAACGGGGAGCCTTGGGAGAAGGCTGAAAGACGAGTACTCCCGGTTCGCCTCATTGTGCGCGGCAGCTGCGGATGCAATCAAAAAATCTAAGCGCATAAATCATATGGGCGTGTCGCCTTGACTTCCTTAAATCTAAGCGCTTAAATTGTAATATCAATCTAAGCGGTTAGATTGATATGAATCAAAGGAGATTTCAATGAGGAAGCCATTTTTCAAAGCGGTCGTGGCCGGCATGGCCAGTGTGGCGATGATTGCCGGTATGTCCGCGTGCGGACGGTCCGCGAACAACGCGGATTCCGATTCCGATGCGGTCAAGACCATCGATTCAAGCAAGGCCACCGGCGACCTGACCATCTGGGCCATGGGCAACGAGGGCGACCTGCTGGGTGATTTCGTCAAGGGATTCGAAAAGGAGAACCCCGACGTCAAGGTCAAGGTCACCGCGATCCCATGGTCCTCAGCGCACGACAAACTCCAGACCGCCATCGCCGCGGGCAACGGTCCCGACCTTGCGCAGATGGGCACCACCTGGATGGCCGATTTCTCCAACTCATTCTCCACCGTGCCTGACAACCTCGACATGTCCGACTTCTCCGACGGGTCTAGGGCTGCTAGCCAGGTCGACGGGAAACAGCTCGGCGTGCCTTGGTACATCGACACCCGAGTGCTGTACTACCGTACCGACATCGCCGGGATGGCTGGTTGGAACAAAGCTCCGAAGACGTGGAATGAGCTTAAGCGGATGGCCAAGGACATGCAGAAGGTCGACGGGGTTAAATATGGCATGAACCTCAATCCATCTGGCACTGATGCGTTCCTTGGGACTCTGCCGTTCTCCTACTCGGCCGGGGCGTCCTTGACTAACAAGGAACAGACGAAATGGACTTTCGAAGATACTGGCATAAAGAAGGGACTGAACTTTACCACCAGTCTCTACAAGGACGGCGTCGCGAACGTCAACGCCGACGTAAGCTCCGGTGCCGACATAGCGAACTTCGTGTCCGGTGACACTCCGATGATGCTGCAGGGGCCGACCGCCGTCAGCCAGATCAACGAATTGGGCGGCGATGGCTTCGAATCCAAGTACGCCACCGTGATTCTGCCGTCGATGAACGAATCCTCGGGTCCTGCCACGTCCTTCGTCGGCGGCAGCAACCTCGTGACGTTCAAGGACTCCAAGAACAAGCAGTCCGCATGGAAGTTCATCCAGTGGGCAAGCAAGCCCGAGGTGCAGGTCGAATGGTACAAGAAGTCCTCCGACCTGCCCGCCTCTCAGAAGGCATGGGATGAGGACGCGCTCTCCGGCAACGACAAGCTCGCGGCGTTCGGCGACCAGCTGAAGCACACCATGGCTCCGCCGGCGCTGTCCACCTGGGCGCAGGTGTCCTCCGCTGCCGACCGCATCCTCGAGCAGATAAACAAGGGACAGGTCTCCGTTGACGAGGGCTTGAAGAACCTGCAGTCCGAAGCCGACTCCATCGGAACCGGGAACTGATCCCATGAGCCTCGGAACAAGAAAGACGAAGACGGAGGGCTCGGGCAACGTTCTCCGCCGCCGTCGCACGATTCTCGCATGGGGATTCGCGCTGCCCTTCGTGGTCGTGTTCTGCGTATTCATGCTGATCCCCCTCCTGTCCTCGATGGCGATGTCCTTCACCGACATCACCTCCAAGGACCTCCGCACCCCGTTCAACGTCAACTTCGTCGGACTGGACCAGTACATCGCACTGTTCCACGATCGTCGCTTCCTGCACGCGTTGGGCGTCACCGGAATCTTCGTGCTCGTCGGCCTGCCGATCACCATGGTGATCGCCCTCGCGTTCGCGGTGGCCCTCAACAAGGGATCCAAGCACCTCAACGCGTTCTTCAGGGCGGTGTTCTACGCGCCGGTCGTCGCCAGTGTGGTCGCAGTCTCCGTCGTGTGGAGGTACATCCTCCAGAAGGACGGCCTGCTCAACTCGCTCTTGGCCGTCTTCGGCATTGCCGGACCGGACTGGCTGCACGACACCCGCTACGCACTGCCCGCGCTGATGGTCATGACCATCTGGCGCAACATGGGAACGCTGATGATCATCTTCCTCGCCGGCCTGCAGGCCATCCCCGAGGAGCTGAAGGAGGCCGCGGCCATCGACGGCGCGGGCAAATGGCGCACCTTCCGCAGCATCACGCTTCCGCTGCTCAAGCCCACGCTGCTGCTGGGAGCCGTGCTCCTTTCCGTCGCCTACCTGCAGTTCTTCGAGGAATCCTTCGTGATGACTCAGGGAGGGCCGCTCGACTCGACGCTCTCCGCCGCGTACTACGTGTACCAGAAGTTCGGTTTCGGACAGTACGGAATCGCTTCCGCAGCCAGCTGGGTGCTGTTCATCATCATCGCGCTGGTCAGCGTGCTCCAGTTCCGCATTCTCAAGGAGGATTGAGATGACAGCCACGACAGTCGCGGCCTCGAGGCCGCAAAGCAACAAGCAGTCGCTCTGGCGCCGATTCGTCAAGGGGCGTGGACTCTCCTACTGCGTCCTCGCGGTGATCGGAGTCTTCTGGATCTTCCCGTTCCTGTGGATGGCGCTGGGCTCGTTGAAGACCCAGAGGGAGATCCTCGCCAAACCGCCGAAGCTCCTGCCCGAGCACGCCTCGCTCGCAAACTTCGCGAAATGGTTCGGGGAACTGAACTTCGGCACCTACTTCACCAACAGCATGGTCGTCGCCGTGATCACCGTCCTCGGGAACATGGTGCTCTGCTCCATGGTCGGATACGCCCTGGCGAAGATGGACTTCGCCGGCAAGAACATCTTGTTCGGCGCCGTCATGGTGACGCTCATGGTTCCGAGCGTGGCCACGTTCGTCCCCCTGTTCGTGATCATCTCGAACATGGGACTCGCGAACTCCTACGCGGCGCTCATCCTGCCGTTCCTGTGCCAGCCCATCGGAGTCTTCCTGATGAGACAGTTCATCTCCGGAATCCCCGACGCGCTGATGGAGGCCGCGAGGGTCGACGGCGCCGGTGAGCTGCGCATATTCTTCCAGATCGTCCTGCCCCAGTGCGGGCCGCCGCTGGCGACGCTGTCCATCCTCACGTTCCTGTCCTCCTGGAACAACTTCCTGTGGCCGTTGGTCGCGGCCCAGACCGAGGAGAAGTACACGCTGCCCGTGGCACTGTCCCTCTACTCCACCGGCCAGAACGCCACGAACTACAGCGTCCTGCTCGCCGGAGCGGTACTGGTGGTCACCCCGATCCTCCTCCTGTTCGTATTCCTGCAGCGCTACTTCATCCAGGGCGTCGCCGGAACGGGCATCAAATAGAAAGACATGTCATGAAAGAACAATACGAGTTCCCGCCGGAATTCATCTGGGGCGCGTCCACGGCCGCGCACCAGATCGAAGGGAACAACGTCGCGAGCGACTGGTGGGCCAGGGAGCATGCCGAACGCACGGATCTCAGCGAACCGTCGGGAGACGCGGCCGACAGCTACCACCGCTACGGCGAGGACATCAGAATGCTCGCCGACGCCGGATTGGGCATGTACCGCTTCTCCATCGAATGGGCCCGCATCGAGCCCGCGGAGGGCTGCTTCTCCAAAGCGCAGCTGCTGCACTACCGCCAAATGATCGACGCGTGCCACGAGAACGGCGTCGAGCCCATGGTCACGCTGAACCACATGACACTGCCGCTGTGGCTCGCCACCAAGGGCGGATGGCTCAACGCCGATGCCGTCGACTACTTCGCCCGGTACGTGCGGTACGTGATGCCGATCCTCCACGACGTCACCTGGGTCTGCACCATTAACGAGCCGAACATGGTCGCGCTGACCCGTGGCGGAACCGAAGGCAGCGACTTCGTGGCCGCCTCGCTGCCTGCGCCCGATCCGGACATCTCCGCCACGCTCGTCAAAGCGCACAGGAAAGCCAGGGAAATACTGTCCGAGAACCCGCGTATCAAGTCCGGGTGGACCATCGCCTGCCAGGCGTTCCACGCCATGCCCGGATGCGAACGGGAGATGGAGGAATACCAGTACCCGCGCGAGGACTACTTCACCGAGGCCGCGGCCGGGGATGACTTCATTGGGGTGCAGGCCTATCTGAGGACCTTCATCGGCAAGGATGGCCCCGTACCGATCCCCGAGGACGCGGAACGCACCCTCACCGGCTGGGAGTACTTCCCGCCGGCGCTGGGCATCGCCATCCGCCATACTTGGAACGTCGCCAAACGCACGCCGATAATCGTCACCGAAAATGGCATCGCCACTGCCGATGACCGCCGGAGGATCGACTACACCTTCGGCGCCATAGCCGGCATGCACGACGCGATGGACGACGGCATCGACGTGAGGGGATACCTCCACTGGTCCCTGCTCGACAACTACGAATGGGGCTCGTTCACCCCGACGTTCGGCCTGGCCTCCTGGGACAGGGACACCTTCGAACGCCATCCGAAGCCATCCCTGGACTGGCTGGGATCAATCGCGAGAACGGGGGTCATGGCCAGATAGAAGCCGTTTCCTCTCCATCCATTACATGAAAGGGCGCACGTTTTGAAACGTGCGCCCTTTCGTTTGATTTGGCGGATTCAATAGAAAACGGGTATAGCCCTCGATCTGGAAGAACATGTCCGTCCGGCGGCCGATGCTCGCGGCTGGCATACGCCGAAAACGCAGCACTGCTGTTCCCGTAAGGTCGCATCTCCCTTAACGTGTCAAGCGTCTCCTGATACGTTGCTGTATCGACGCCGGTTTCGTCATTCCTTGCCTTTCCCGAGTGGCCCTGTCGGCCAAGTGCGTTTCAACTCGAGAAAATAGCCGGGTTATGGCGGGCCGGCGGGGAGGGGCGTGCTGGACGCCTGCGCGAACTCGGTCTGACCCGATTCGCTGGATGTCTAGCCACAATGGAATGACTTGATGCGTATTCCAAGCCGGACGGAGGATGGAATGCATCTCCACGCGGATGGCGGCCGAATTCTTAAGTGTTTGCACCAGCGTTACATAAAACGCTTAGCGAACCGAAATGATGTCCGGCGGAACGTGTCCTTGCGCGTCTTGGAAACGGATATCCGTATTCGTTCGAAGGTTTCTCGACCAGGGGATGGGCTTTGCTTTTTCAGATTGACAGTCCGTAATCATTTCGGATATGTCGGAATTTAGACAGGAATCCCTTGGATGCGCCGCGGGCGATAAATACGGGCCGTGGTGCGGGAAGGACCTCGAACATGACGATTCGAAGAACACGGTCGCCTATTTCGGCGAGCGTGCCGCTTCCCACCCTCGGCGAGGTCACGGCCGGCACCGCGAGCCTCAGCCGGTAGGAGCTACCCACAGGATCATTCGTGTTGGTCGGAGTTCTCTCGTTCGGCGACGGAATTGTATCCGTGGGGTACTTCGTCGTTGTTTCTACGGACGGATCCGAGGGTGTCCATCCACCAGTGTTCGCGGTCGATGATCTCTTTGGGTGACTTGTTCATGTCGAAGATCTCCAGGATCGAGTACTGGAAGTTCTTCTCGATGTATCCGGCGCCGAGGTTTCTGAGCTGCTTGTTTCCCCCGGAGTGGTCTCCGGACGCGTATTCCTTCCAACGCGACAGCAGACCGTGCGAGGCTCCTTTCCGTGAGTAGGCGGACCCCACGTAATGCCATCCCGTTCGTCTATCGGTCTGCAGATAGACCGCCTGGACGCTGCCGAGGGCCGCCCGCCATTCCTCGTTGTTCACGGCCGCCACGAGCTGCCGGTGCGTCAACCGAACGTTCTCGTATCCAGAGAACGGTAACGCGGATACGGGGGATTGAGCGATTTTCTCAAGGGTCATCGTCTTGAGAAAATCCCGGCGTCGTTCTTCATTGTTGGACAGGTTAAAGACGACTCCCGTGTAACCCGGATCTCTTTTGTAGTACACTACCGCCCTGGCCTTTAGCGAGGCGTATTCCGGGATCTCATTGTAACGGTATAGAATCTTGCCGTCGTTCTCCGTGTACTCGTCGAGGACGTCGTAGGCTCCGACGAACAGCCATTGTGTGGGGTGGGGATTCTCTGGCTTGAGCTGAATGAACTGGAGGACTTTACGTGTGTGAATCTGCGCTGTTGCCTTATCCTTATCTGGCCATTTCTTCGTGAAAATCCACTTCATCAGGTCATCATAGGAGAAATAGTAGGCGTCGGGAAGATCACTCCATTTGCCCCATTCCGGGTTGCTGCCATTCAGACGAATGCTATAGCCGGCTAGGTCCTCTTCGTCGAGTCCCAATAGTTCGAGGAACCGGATCGGTTCCGTATCCTGGATTCCGTCTTCGATGCGCGTCATTGCCATCGCCTTTCCATTCCCGATTGCCGCCGGACGGTATGATTTTCCGGTTTGTAAGACAGTCTAGCGTCTTGATGATGAGGATTATGGAACCGGCTGGCTCCTTGCCAGGTGGACGTGGAGTCCGACGAAGGGTTGCGGGTCCGGCTGTCTTCGTGGAACGACGACGGTTTGACGTGGCCGGGTGATGGGAATGAGACCGGTCGCGCGGTGTCTGGGCGTTATCTGTTGTCATGTCGCCATGTCGCGAAATCGGTTCGTTGTTGGATGAGTGTGGTCCTGTGAATTCTTAAATGTTGTACCGAATGCAACATGCAACACTTGGTGAATCCGACTAGGACCATCGGAATGCGTCTTGGACCATTTCGAAAACGGACGTTTTCGGAGCGTAAACCGGACTGGGGGAGTTGTCTCCGACACTCCGGCGGAAAGTGTCTCAAAACCCGTCCCGTAATCAACGTTCCGAAACTCCATGCCTTTGACGGGTAATGGTACAGTCGGTCAAATTGCGGTGATGATGGGCGTTGGGCAATCCACTGTATATCGGTATCTGAATGAAGCGGATGGCAAGCGCTGAACAGTCGTTTCCTAAAAATATGTTCATATGTCGCCGGCGTTTGGCGAAGGATCGGCCGTGCGGACCATTGTGACCATGGATGGGGACGGCAGGCTCGCCATAGACCTGCGTCACCAAGGTGAGGGCATTGGCGCGATGCTGCTGAAGGGCGCCGCGGAACGAGCCTGACCTCCATTCCGCAAGCCGGCCGGGTCGCCGCGCGACGTTTTACCGTTAATCTGTAGATTCGTCGGAATCGGCGTTTGATGCAGTCGCGCGGTCGGAACAGTGCAGCTCGGTATCCGGAAAAGTGCGGAAATCGGGTAAAACGGGTTTTCAAAAAGTGCGGAAATCGGGAAACCAGGGATGACGGCCATGTTTTGACGGGGTGCGCAATGCCATGCTCGGATGAAGGGGGTGATTTCATGGCGGAATGGCGCCGTTTTTTAAGGGGTGCATAGGGTGCGCAGGTGGCCATGGAAGGGTGGCTCTCCCTCATGAAATGTTACGGAAGGGCAAAAACTCGCTCATAAAAGTGTGAGATGAGGATGCCGGATGTTTCAGAGAAAACGATGGCAAGGTCAGCCATGGCCACATCGCCGTATCGCCATTCGTCACAGCAGCTCGTCTCTCTTAAGCGCTCCGAACGGGTCTTCCTCCGTCTGATATTCCACTGCATGGTCTTTGAACACGTTTGATATACAAAACATATTTGTTGCGGACTGCAAGTGAGGAACCGGGCTTATAGAGACAAAGTGCGAGAGTATTGGACGGTTCGTTGTCGGACGGGTCGTATTAGAGAGGTAGTTCCCGATAGACCAAATCGTCACGGACAGCAAACCCCTGATGCTCCCAGAAATCGTTGCCGGCATCGTTGTCTGCGGGCACACCGACGGCGACTTTTGGCAGGCCGATCGCACGAAGCGCTTCAACCACTCGGCCCACCAAAAGCGAGCCAATGCCCATACCGCGCGCGTCGGGATCGACCGCCGTGTGGTAGATGCGCGACCGTCTGCCGTCGTGACCGGCAAGAATCGCTCCAATAATCCTTCCGCCATCGTCTTCGGCTACGAAACAGGTGTCGGGATTGCGTTTGAGGAACGTTTTTATCGCATCCTCGGAATCGTCGATGTCCCTCATGGTGAAACCGGTGCATCGCGTCCACAACCCGTATACCAGCGGATAATCCTCAATTTTCATACGACGGATGGTTGGTGCAGGCCCAGTCATATTTCCTCCTTTTCTCGTTGAACGTTAGTTTCGATTTTCGTATCGTTCGCGGTATTCCTGCGCGCGTATGCCGTATTTGCGTTGCACGGCCGTCTGCAGCGCGCGCGTATCGGGGAAACCGCATTCCCTTGCGATGCTGGCTATCGACGCAGAGGAACCTGACAGTTTTCTGCAGGCGTCGTCCAATCGCAGGTCGGTCAGAAATTCTTTGAACGTTTTGCCGGTCGCCTTGCGGAATAGGCGGCAGAAATGTTCCCTGCCGTATCCGAATTCCCGTGCGACGTCGGTCGCTTCGAGATGCTGTTTGCGGTGCGATGTCATGTATCCGATGATCTGCATGGTGATGTTTCTTCCGGATCTGACCAATTCCGGCCGCCGTACCCCGGAAACGAACCTCGAATACAGCAGCGATAGCAATTCGTACAGCAGCATATTGAGCTTGAATCCACGAATGGCCTCATCGGACTGTCCAATACATTGTAGCCAATCCATTTTCATTGAAAACGAAATTTCCGACATTGATGGCAATTACGCTTCCAAACATGATAAACTCGTTACTAAACACGTTTAGTTGCTGAATTTCCAAGGAGGTAGGTTTCCATGGCCACGATCAGGGAGATCGCGGAAAAGGCGGGCTTCTCCCAGGCGACCGTATCGAGAATACTCAATGACGACCCCTCGTTCTCGGTGAAGGAGGCCACCCGTCAGAAGATTCTGAGCACCAGCATTGAGATGGGGTACGAGAACGTCCCCCGCTACCAACGTGTCACCATTCCGCAAGACATCGCGTTGCTGAACAACTCCATCCACGACAAGGGGCTTCAGGACGCCTATTTTGACGAGCTTGAAGTTTCATTACGTCGCCATGCCAAGGACGAGCGCATGAGAGTGACGGAATACAACGATGTCAAATCCCTGATGAAGGACGCGTCCAAATACGCCGGATTCATCTCAATAGGTCCGGCGCCGTTCAAAAGGAACATGTTGAAGCGTCTGCACGCGGTCCTTCCGCATGGAGTGTTCATCGACATCAATCCCGCGCCGAGCCTGTTCGATTCGGTGCAGCCGGATCTGGAGCAGACCATTCTGGACGCCTTGGACGAATTGATGGACGCCGGCAACAAGCGAATCGGGTTCATCGGAGGGTTCGGCAACATCATGGGCGACCATGAGTATCCCGAGGATCCGCGTGCGTTCGCGTTCCGCAACTGGACCGTCCGTCTCGGTCTTGACGTCGACGGCCTGGTGTTCGATGAGGGGCCTTTCACCGTGGAGAACGGCCGTGCCTTGGGAGAGAGGTTCGTGGCCGAATGTGGCGACAGGCTCCCGGATGCTCTGATTGTGGCGGCGGACCCCATCGCAGTAGGCGTCTTGCAGGCGTTCGCGGCGGCCGGCATTCTGGTTCCACGCGACATGCGACTGGTGAGCATCAACAACCAGGAGATCGCGAATTACACTTCGCCGACGCTTTCGTCGTATGACATCAACAAGGACGAATTGGCCAAGGCCGCGGTATTCATGCTGTCGGAGGCCATTTCCATGGGGCGCTCCGTCAACCAGCATATGAGGATTTCAACCAAGCTGGTCGCCCGGGACAGTTTCACCCCGAAAGCCAGGTAGGGTTTAAGAAGAAAGGGTTCGGTCCTCGTTGACACGCGTAATACGTGCCAACGAGGACCGAACCCTTTTGCATCTGTGAGGTGTTTTCGAAGGAAAGTCTGTCAAGCCCTGTTCCCGATATGGAAACGAGGGCACGGCACGGGGAAAACATGGAAGACGTGCCGTACCCTTTCAAGGCGCCGTCTCCGGTTTGATGTCAAGGTCCACCCTTGACGACGGCACCGTCCTTTCGCCATACGTTTCCGCGTATGGCGAAAGGAAAGCCAAGTCCCGGTTTCCGCCGGGGCGCGCCGGTCAGATCAGGTCGAGATCGACGTCGAGGCTGATCGGCTGGTCCGCCGGGATATGGTACTGGGGGTGGACCGGGGACATCCAGGAGTCATCTCCTCCGACACCCATCTGCTTGGCAAGCACACGCAGGAACATGTGCTTCGGGGCGGGGAGCTCGTCCTGATGCTGGGCTTCCTCAAGCATGAAGCTGGAGTACGGCTGCAGGCTCATCGCGAACGGTTCGGCGCCTTCGGCGCGGCTTATGCGAAGGCCATGGCCCTTCTCGTCCGTGATCTCGGCCCAACGCACGTCCTCATGGTTGCCGGTTTCCTGCGGCATGAGATACGGGGCGTGGTCCTTGAACGCGTCGGTGCTCCACACACCGAGCTTGGCATGCTTGCGATCCTGGTAGGTCTCCTCCGGACCAGCGCCGAAGAAACGCAGGTTCGAGTACTGGACCGGAAGGGTCCATTCGATGCCGAACGCGGGGATGGTGGGCAGGTCGCCCGGCTCGCCCGGGTATTCGACGTGCAGATTCACTCGTCCGGTGGTGTCGGCGGTGTAGCTGACGGTCACCTTGGTGCGCTGCGGGGTGGCGAGCTCGTACGTGTAGGAGGCCTTGACGGTGTCCTCGTCGATCTGTTCGATCTCGTTGCCGATGCAGCGGGCGTAACGGCCTGCTCCCAGCCACTGGGCGCGTTCGAAGCCGTGGCCTGCGCCGCGATCGTTGTCGGTCAGCGCGCGGAACGTGGTGACCGCCGGACGGCGCAGCACGAATTCTCGATTGTTGAACGTGTAGGAGACCAGTCCGCCTTGGGTGCGGGAAAGCAGTACCTCGCGGCCGGATCCCTGCACGCCGACGTTCCAACGGCCAACGGTGACGATGCCGTCGACCGGCTTCACCGGAGCGGAGGCCTTCTTGGAGCCGGCGACGACGGTCTGGCCGAATGCCAGCTCATAGCCGGCTACCGCCCAATTGGTCGCCTTGGCGAGACGCTGGGATACCTCCAGCACCAGTTCGGACGCGCCGTCGCGGTACAGATCCAACGGCCAGTCGACATCGAGCTTCTCCGTCGAACCGGCCGGCACGTCGAAACGGCGTTCGGACTGCCATACCGGTTCGCCATCCGCAAGGACACGCAACACGAACGTGTATTCGCCAGTGGAGGTGAACAGATTATCGTTCTTGATGGTCACGGAATCCTCGGCGACATCGATATGCACGTTGGAATACAGCTGCTTGACCTCCTGGGCCTTCGGCGTGGGCTTACGGTCCGCAAACACCAGGCCGTTGCCGGAGAACTCGTAGTCGCTCGGCCTGTCGCCGAAGTCGCCGCCATAGCGAAGGCTCGTGGTTCCATCGGGCTGGGTGGCGTAGATCGCCTGGTCGATGAAGTCCCAGATGAAGCCGCCCTGGTACTTCGGATAGTGTTCGAGCGCGGTGTATTCGTCCATGTTGCCGCACGAATTGCCCATGGCGTGCATGTACTCGCAGGAGATGTAAGGCTTCTGCGGATCATTCTTCAGGTATTCCTCGATGGCGTCGGCGTGCGCATACATGCGGGTCTCGATGTCGGTCACGTCGTCGTAGTCGCGGTTGTGGGTCACGCCCTCATAGTGCACGGGACGGTTCGGGTCGATGTCGTGCACGCGCTTGTACATGGCGCGGAACACGTCGCCCGTGTAGGATTCGTTGCCGAGAGACCAGATCAGGACGCTCGGATGGTTGTAGTCGCGGCGCACCATGCTGTTGACACGGTCGACGCACGCGCCCTCCCAATGCGCCTTGCTTCCCGGGACGGCGGTCTCCTCGGTGAGGACGTCACCGGGCAGGCACCAGCTGCCATGGGTTTCGAGGTTGGTCTCGTCGATCAGGTAGATGCCGTACTCGTCGCACAGCTCGTACCAGCGCTCCTGGTTCGGATAGTGGGAGGTCCTGATGGCGTTGAGGTTGTGCCTCTTGCAGAAGACCACATCGTCGATCATGTCCTGCTCGGTGATCGCGCGGCCGCGCTTGGGATCGAACTCGTGGCGGTCGGCGCCCTTGAATACGATGCGCTTGCCATTAATCGTCATGATGCCGTCCTCGATGCGGAAGCGGCGGAATCCGACCTTCTGGACGGCGACCTCGGCGATGTTGCCGGCATGGTCGATGACCGTGACCTCGAACTCGTAGAGGACCGGATCCTCCGCGCTCCACGGGTGGATGCCGTTCAACGATCCGGTGGAGATGGAGGTATCGGGGTCAGCGCAGTTCGCGGTCTCCCAGACGACGTTACCATCGGAATTCTTCAACGTCGCCGAGATCGTGGCCGCGTCGGCTGCGTTGCGCACGGTGAGCGCCGCGTCCAAAGAGGCGCTGCCGGACTCCGGATCCCAATCGGATTCGATCTGCATGTTCTCGATATGCACATGCGGCTGCGCGGCCAGCTCGACCGAGCGGAACAGTCCGTGCAGACGCCAGAAGTCCTGGTCCTCGAGCCATGAGGCGCTGGAGTATTCGTAGCATGCGACGGCAACGACGTTCTCGCCGTCGTGCAGCATCTCGGTGATGTCGAATTCGTTGGGGGTGAAGCCGTCCTCGCCATAGCCGACGAACATGCCGTTGACCCACACGTAGATTGCGGTGGCCATGCCGTGGAACACGATGGAGACGGTTCCGCCGGCGTTCTTGGTGTCGGCCAGACGGTTCGCCATCGTGAAGGTCTTACGGTAGAGGGCGACATGGTTGTTCTCCGGAATATTCGGTTCCGTCGGATTCTCGTGGCCATCCCACGGGTATTGAATGTTCACGTACTTGTTGTTCATCAATCCCGCCATCTGCAGGTGTCCGGGAACCTGGATGCGTTCGAAGGCGGAATCGTCGAAGTTCTCCCTTACGAAGGGCTCCTCGTTGAATTCGATGTCGGATGCCTGAACGACCTCGACCCTCCATTCGCCGTCGAGGCTCTGCCTCAGATCGGACCATTCGTTGGTCTGCGGATCGTGCGCGTAGCATTTGTGGTCGGAATGCGCCGGGATGCGGTTGACCTCGAATACGGTCGAATCGGCGAGCCAGGTCTCGGATGCGTGTTCGATGCGGGTTTCGTTTGCCATGTTTTCCTGCTTTCGTTCATTACATCTTTGTGAATGATGGAGGGAAGATGAACTTCCTTTACCAGATAATAAACATTGTTTACAAAAAAGGCAAATCGGTTTTACTTGACGTCTTAATTCCTTCGTGTCAGCGGTATATGTTGTAACGTATCAGGCATCTGATTGATACCGATATGACAGTGCTGGTACACGGTTTACCTAATTCAACACGCCGCCAAACCCTATATTTTGCTAATGGTTTTTACTTTTTCTTGTAAAGAGCGTATACTCGACATGCAAGATCAATGGGTGATCTTCAACTCCGGAATCTTAAGGAGAAGAAAAAATGAGCAACGAAACGACAACCGCGGACGGTGGCGTCCGCAAGAAGGGCAAGCTCGGCCAGCGTATCGCCTACGCCTGCGGCAACCTCGGTCAGTCCGCCTTCTACAACGCGATGAGCACATATTTCATCGTCTATGTCACCGGCTGCCTGTTCTCGGGCGTTGACAAGGCGCTTGCGGCCAAGCTTATCGGTGTCATCACCAGCCTCGTGGTGATTATCCGTATCGCCGAGATCTTCATCGACCCGCTGCTGGGCAACCTCATCGACAACACCAACACCAAGTGGGGACGCTTCCGCCCATGGCAGTTCTTCGGCGGCCTGATCTCCGCCGTCCTGCTCGCCGTGATCTTCAGCGGCATGTTCGGCCTGGTGAACGTCAACACCACGCTGTTCATCGTGCTGTTCGTCATCACCTTCGTCGTGCTCGACGTGTTCTACTCCCTGCGTGACATCTCCTACTGGGGCATGATCCCGGCGCTGTCCTCCGACTCCCACGAGCGCTCCACCTACACCGCCCTCGGCTCCTTCACCGGCTCCATCGGCTACAACGGCATCACCGTCGTGGTCATCCCGATCGTCAGCTACTTCACTTGGACGCTCACCGGTGCCAAGGGCGAAGGACAGGCCGGCTGGACCTCCTTCGGCATCATCGTCGGACTCCTCGGCATCCTGACCGCATGGACCGTCGCGTTCGGCACCAAGGAAAGCACCAACGCACTGCGCGCCAAGGCCCAGAAGAACGGCAACCCGCTCGAGGCATTCAAGGCCCTGTTCCAGAACGACCAGCTCCTGTGGGTCGCCCTGTCCTACCTGCTGTACGCCATCGCCAACGTGGCCACCACCGGCGTACTCCTCTTCCTGTTCAAGTTCGTGCTCGACAACCAGGCCGCCTACTCCATGACCGGCGTCATCGCCTTGGTGGCAGGCCTCATCATGGCTCCGCTGTACCCGATCCTGAACAAGCGCATCCCACGCCGAGTCCTGTACATCGTCGGCATGACCTCCATGATCGTGGCCTACATCCTGCTGGGTCTCTTCTCCACCAACATGACCGTGGTGTTCATCGCCCTCGTGCTCTTCTACATCCCGGGCACCCTCATCCAGATGACCGCCATCCTCTCCCTGACCGACTCCATCGAATACGGCCAGCTGAAGAACGGCAAGCGCAACGAGGCCGTCACCCTGTCCGTACGTCCGATGCTTGATAAGATTGGCGGCGCGCTGTCCAACGGCATCACCGGCTTCATCGCCGTCGCTGCTGGCATGACCGGCAACGCCACCGCGGCCGATATGACCCCCTCCAACATCCACACCTTCGAAATCTGCGCCTTCTATGTGCCGCTTATTCTGATCGTGCTCAGCCTGCTGGTGTTCATGTTCAAGGTCAAGATCGACGAGAAGATGCATGCTAAGATTGTCAAAGAGCTCGAAGCCAAGCTTGCCTCCGGCGAAATCGTCGATGACGAAGCTCAGACCGCCGAGACCGTCGAAGCCATCGATGAGGAGGCCAAAACCCTGACCGAATAAAGACCAATACTTGCCACTCCTTCCCTTTTTCACCAAGAAGGCCCCGACCATGTCGGGGCCTTCTTGGTTTATGTGATGGTAATGGTGCGGTAAGTTATTTCAAAAATCTTCTGGCAAACCGATGAATATACAAAAGAATCAATTGGAATGACATGCGGCGACGGGGATGACATGCCTACAATCAAGGCATAACGAAACAAGAGAAAAAAGAATAGCGGCGAACGGAAGACAAAGCGCCGCGGAAAAGGAATGAACATGCAGAACGACACTTTCAACCAGATCCTCAACTCCAACCTCGCCTCCATGGATCCGGGCTTCGGCCAGTTCGCCCTCGCCAAGGCATCCTCCGACCTGTTCAAGAAGGTCATCAACAAGTAAGGCGCAAAGACTTCTTCTGTTTCCTTTCAAAAGAAAAGGTGCCGCACCAGATTCCGTGGGAATAATGGTGCGGCACCTTTTTTCTTTTCAACCCCGGCGTTTTGACTTGGCCTACAACGGCATTCCAATGGATGCGCTTCGGGATTGACGAAAGAACCGGTTTTTGTCTATAAAAGGACCTTATCGGGATCTTATATCTTCTCCCGCAATGGAGACGGGCAAGGAAGCATGGCCTTCGCCACTTCCACAATACGAGTTTTACAAACAATCAAAAGAGAGATAATGGTCAAGGCAGTTTAAAGGGGAACTCCTTTGGCTCCATTTCAGGAGCGATTTTCACTTAAGAAAGCTGTGCGCCTTCGGGTTCCGGACGAGATCGGGAAAGTGCGCGATGTCCGCATCGCACGTTTCCCATCGGTTCGAAGTCGAACGCGTGCGTCGTCACATTAGGTGGAGTCAATCCACGGAAATTGTCTGTAGGGCAGATCTCGATTCGTTCCTGATTGGAGCCAAAACGCATCGAATGGTGCATCGCAAGATGGAGGACGCCAGGCGTATCCCGGATGAAGCGACCGGAATGAACGCCAGCGATTGCTCCGTCGGATCCAACCTTAACGGATCCGGCATATCCCGTCAGACCTTCGTGTCCCTCACAGCAGAAGGTCCTGACGGGATATGTTTCGATGCGCATTGCGCCGATGATTCGTCGGCGGACACGACAGAATCAAACTAGCCGGTTTCGATGGGACAGATGGGCGGATGCTTTGCCTCTGGGCTTTGCTTATGCGGACCGGTTCACGTGTCCTCGTCTTCCCGTGGCTATCCTTCGACTTCGCCATAAAGGGTGTACGGCGATGAAGAAAGCGTTGTATGGAATTGTCACACAACGCTTAACTGATGACTTATGGTCTACGACATCACACGAACTTGATCCTCCAATGGCGATTCGTTCCACCGGTATATGTCCGATTCATCTGGTCTTGAACAAGCGGAACAGGTCTTTTTCACGAATCAGTATGACTGCGATCGCCGTTCCCATGGCCGTGGCGCACGGCAACGGCAGACCGTCATGCAGCTCCAGGAGGAAAATGGCAAGTGAGTCGGACGGGGTTGGATTCATCGTGCCGATGAGAATGAACAGTGCCGAATATGCCATGACGAGTCCTATGAGCGTGGGAATCAGCTGTTCGCATAGCATCTGCGCGAGGATGAGCGTTTTCCTGGCACCTATATGCAGATCTCCTGCGATTTCAAGATTTTTTAGGCGGGGAATCCTCGCCTAAAAAATCTTGAAAGAATGACACGCCTCATCAAATCGAAATCCGAAATGCATAATACGTGGTGGATCGTCCCAGTCGGCAACATTGGCCAAATCAAGGCAAAGGCAACCGCCAAAAAAAGGTCTCGCACTATCACTATCGATGGAATCCCATCTAAATTCCATGCAATCGCATACAAATACATTGACGAGAAGCGAACGTGCTGGGGAGTGATGATCGTTATGATGATGACAAACAACCAAAGCCACGCAAGAAAAAAGCCATAGAGCACGAACCGCCAATCCCACAGCCGAACATTAAGCAACAATCACAACCGTTATTCGACAACGAAGAACAGCTCGGCCATATTTATCGTTAGCGGTCTACTGGATATTATCCTTTTGTGGCATTCTCCACGTCTGTAGAGGCGAGGAGAATGCCACACGCAGAGAAGCTGGTAGGGCAAAAGACATGCCTGACTTAACTTAAGTGTTGTCATACGATATAACACAACATATTGTGAACATATCATCAAAAACGACGATGCCATCTGTCGTAAGAAAGGCGATATGCCATGTGAACGTTCATATGGCATATCGCCTCATTAATGAGCCATTATTGTTTGACGACGAGTACGCCATTGGGATTGATGGTAACCGTCGCGCCAGCACAGTCGGCCAGTGACATGACGACCGGGCGTCCCTCCACCAGCATGCTGACAGGTTCTTTGGTCCGGTTGAACAGGAACGTGAACCGAGCCCCCGTCGACTCATCGACGCGCTCGATGCGAAGCAAGTCCGGATCCGAGGAGTCTTTGACTTCCACACCAAGGGTCTCGAGGATCATCGGCAGGCTTCTGGCGATGCCATCACGTCCCAGCCGGGCTCCGACGTAGACGCTACGCCCTTCGCCATATGGATTGGACACGATGGCCGGGCGTCCGTCCATGCCGGTCCATGGGTCATCCTTGAACGAGGCGAGCACCTTCGCGTCCTTCCCGATTGAGCCGATCACGTCGACGATGTCGTGTGCGACGGCTCCGTTGTCGAGATCGAGGTGGTCCGGAACTCCGGGCCAATCGGATCCCATAGGGGCGAACTCCTCGATCCTCACACCGACGACGTCCCGGATGGAACCTGGGTAACCGCCGAGCCACACATGGTCCCGTTCGTCGCTGATGCCTGTATAGTACGTGGCGATGAGCTTGCCGCCGTTCGCGACGTAGTCCCTCACCCTACGGGTGTTCTCCTCGGAGAGGATGTACACGCTCGGCAGTATCGCGACATCGTACTCGTCCCAGTTCGAACGGATTGGAACGACGTCCGCGGTCACGCCGACGTCCGCCAGAGCGCGGAACCATGCGAGCGGCTCGTCGATATGATGGACGTTCTGCGTCGGGGTCGCGGTGTGCTCGCTCGCCCATTCGGACTCGTAATCGAACACGATGGCCACGCTGGATTTCGCCAGCTTGGTGCCGAGCAGTCCCTCATCCGCAAGCGTGCCCAGATCACGGCCCAGTTCGCACACGTCCCGGAACGTCTGGGAATCCTCCCCCGCATGCGGCAGCATCGCGGAATGGAACTTCTCCGCGCCGGACCTGGATTGGCGCCACTGGAAGTAGCACACGGCATCGGCTCCCATGGCCACGTGCGCCAAGGAATCGCGCACCAGCTGGCCGGGTTCCTTGCGATAGTTGATCGGTCTCCAGTTCACGGCCGAGGTGGAATGCTCCATCAGGAACCACGGATCCTTGCGGGAGATGCCGTCCACCAACGAAGCCGAGAACGCGAGCTCGTCCAGATGCGCCTCGCCCGGAATGAAGTAATGGTCGTTCGACACGAAATCGACCTCGCCGCCCCAATCGTCGTAATCCAGTACGGAACCGCCGGCGGAGACCATGAAATTCGTGGTCAACGGCTTTTCTGGTGTGATTTCGGCCAATGCGTCACGTTCGGCCACATAGAATGACTTCAGCGCGTCGGAGCTGAAGCGTTTGAAGTCGAGCAGCTTGCCGGGGTTCATGAAATTGCCGTCGCCGATGAATCGAGGCGGAACGATTTCGCTGAAATCGTTCAGATGCTGGGCCCAGAACGCAGTACCCCATGCGTCGTTCACCGCTTCGATCGTGCCGTACCGTTCCTCGCACCAGTCTTGGAACGCGCGTTCGGCGTCCTCGGAATAGTCGAAGCGGTTGTGGCATCCGTACTCGTTACCAACGTGCCAAGCGACCACATAGGGATTGTCCTTGTAATGCTCCGCCATCGCCCGGCAGAGCTTCAATGCGTACTCACAGAACACAGGACTGGTGGGACGCCAGTGCTGGCGCGCGCCCGGCTGGCACACGTCACCGCGGTAGTCCTTCCACAGCACCTCGGGATGCGCCTGGGTCAGCCACATCGGCGGGGATGCGGTCGCGGAAGCGAGATCTACGGCGATGCCGGCCTTGCCGAGATTGTCGATGATTCGGTCGAGCCAGCCGAAATCGTACACGTCCTCGCGGGGTTCGATTTTCGCCCAGGAGAAGATGCCCACGGATACGAGGTTCACTCCCGCCTTGACCATGAGGCGCACGTCCTCGTCCCAGACCTCCTCGGGCCACTGGTCGGGATTGTAGTCGCCGCCGTACCAGATACGGGCCCGCCGGCCCTCCAACGGCCGAGGCCAACGATGTTCTCTACGTTGGTTCATTGTCATTGTTCCTTTCGTTCGTCATTGAACCTTGAAATCAATTATCTCACCGGATGCCCGTTGCACCAGACGCGTCGCACCGTCCAGGTTTCCTGATCAAGGAGCAGCACGTCGGCCGCGAATCCCGGAGCGAGCAGACCGATCGGGAAGCCTGTCACGTCATTTCGACGGTCGAAGCCAAATGCCCGCGCAGGGGTCAGCGTCGCCGCTTCCACCGCGTCGACCGGACTGATGCCGAGCTCCAGCACCGCGCGAGACACGGCCTTTTCCAATAGCAGTGTAGAACCGGCGATGGCTCCATTGGAGGCGAGTCTGGCATGACCGTCCCGCACATCTACATCCAGAGCCCCGAGGAGGTAATGCCCGTCCGGACAGTCGGTCGCGGCCATGGCGTCGGTGACGAAGGCGATTCTATGGGGCGCAAGCCCGAATCCGAGCTTGACCATGGGATCCTGCACGTGGAATCCGTCGTTGATAAGCTCGATGGTGACCCTCGGATCCTCCACTGCCGCCGGAATCGGGCCGGGGTCGCGGTGGTGCAGCCCGTTCATGGCATTGAACATATGGGTCATGATTCCGGCTCCGGCGTCGAATCCTTTTCTGGCAGTCTGGTAGTCGGCATCGCAGTGGCCGACCGCCGGAACCACTCCGGCCAGGAAGAAACGGCGGATTGCGTCGATTCCATGCGGAAGTTCCGGCGCGATGGTGATCTGTCTGAGACACCCATCGGCGGCGTCCAGCATTCTGGATACGAGATCCGGAGTGGGATCGACTAGGCAATTGGGATCATGGGCGCCTTTCCGGGACATGGCGAGGAACGGTCCTTCGAGGTGCGCGCCCAGAATATCCGGGCGGTCCGGCATCATGTCGTGGACCGTCTTCAAGTTACCGCAGATGACGTCGATGGGATTGGTGATGAGGCTCAGGACCTGTCTCGTCGTTCCGTGCGCCATGTGTCCGGCTCGGGCGGTCGTGATCCCCTTCTCGCCGTCATCGAACGAGCTTCCCCATGCGCCGTGCGAGTGGATGTCGACGTATCCGGGCGTCATCACCATTCCGTTAGCGTTAACAATATGATCTTGCTCGACGTGGACCAGCCGGCAGGCCGTTTCGAAGTCCGTTTCGAAGTCCGTTTCGGCGCATCCCGTTTCGACTATCGACCGTCCGTCGGAAACGAGCCAACCGTTTTTCGTCATTCCACGCGCGTCGACGATTGTGGCGCCGTGCACCGCGAATGGCACGACCTCCTCGAGGAACGCGTCGTTGATTCGTTCCGTCTCTCTCACACGATCCGCCTGCATGCTGTTGTCTCCTAACGTCAGAATACGGGAAGAGGGGCCTGCGGACCCTTCCGGCCGGCAAACCCCTGTTTTCTGGACGTCCGCCGGCGGGAAGTCGAGGGTGGCGAACGCGCCCAATACCAGGCTCGCGTCCCGGGTCCGCCCGGCGGAATGGCCGACGATGCCCCTGTCCGCCAGGTCGACCAGCGGACACACGTACGCCCAGTCTCCGCCGACGCGGACATAGGTAAGATCGCCCGCCGGATGCGTGTGCGGGGCGTAGCCGTCGGACCCGCGGGGCCGGCAGGTTCGCGAGCCCGGCCTCGTCGGCCCGCGTCCTGTGCGGTTCGGACCGTCCGCGCGCGTACGCGCCCGTCACGCCCTGTTCGCGCATGATGTCGCCGATGCGTCTCCTGGACGCGGTGACGCCCTTCCTTTCCAGGGCGGCCTTGAACTTCCTGGCGCCGTGGCGTTCGCGGCCGTCGCGCCGGACCGCGCGCACGTCGCCGGCGATCGGATCCGCACGCTCGGCTTCGGGATGCCCGGTCATCCAGTAGTAGGTGGAGCGGGGAACGTCCGGTATCCTGCATTGCGCCGATATCGGGTAGCGGGCGGCGTTGGCCCGTATCACGCCTGCCTTCGTGCGAATACCGGCGCCGCCTGTTCTGAAACGTCCACCTCCATCTCCAACTGTCGGTCGCGCCTCCCCGGCTCGACCGGCTCGTTCCGCCCGGGCGTGCGGTTGTCCGCGGCCCGGGTGGAGCCGCTGTCGCGGATGCCCTGTACCCGGCGCCGCGGGGTCGATCGCGCGATGTCGTGCCCGGCCCTGATCTCCCGGGATGGCTTGCCGCTCTCGCACGACTGCACGATCTGCCGTTTGAACGCCTCGTCGTGGTGGCGGGGATGTTCCGGGCCGGCCATCGTCGGCCTCCAATCCAATGATGCCCTCGACCTGGTGTTCGAACATGAGCGAGAAGGTTCTGCGTTCCACGTCTTTTCTGCCGTCGGTATCCACCACCAGCAGAATTTTCCCATTACGCCAGGCTTCATCCTGCGCGCCTTGGATCACCTGGCCGGCGAAAGGCGATGTGGCCACTCCGTCGCTGATGAAGCCGATGATGTCGGAGCGGCCTCGGGCCAATCCGCGGGCGAGCGCGTTGTGATGGTAGCCGAGTTCGTCAGCGGCCCTGCGCACCTTGCGGCGTGTGGATTCCGTGATCTGCACGTCCCGGTTGTCGTTCACCGCCCATGAGGCGGTTGCGATGGAGACACCAGCCGCTTCGGCCACGTCCCGCAATGTCACTTTCGCCATGCCCGCGTATCAGCCCCGTCCGACGCCTAGCGCATCAGGTTGCGCAGGACGTACTGGAGAATACCTCCGTTGCGGTAGTAGTCCGCTTCGCCTGGCGTATCGATGCGAACGACGGCATCGAATTCGGTCGTGGAACCGTCCGCGTGGGTGGCGGTGACGTGGACCGTCTTCGGGGTGACGCCCTTGTTGAGTTCCTCGACACCGGAGATGTCGTAGGTTTCGGTGCCGTTCAGGCCGAGGCTCTCATACGATTCGCCTTCGGGGAACTGCAATGGCAGCACGCCCATGCCGATGAGGTTGGAACGGTGGATGCGTTCGAAGCTTTCGGTGATGACGGCTTTGACGCCCAACATGACGGTGCCCTTGGCGGCCCAGTCACGGGAGGAGCCGGTACCGTATTCCTTGCCTGCGAGCACGACGAGCGGCACATCATGGTCGATATAGTCGCGAGACGCTTCGAAGATCGTGGTCGGCTTCTTGTCGAGGAAGTCGTAGGTGTAGCCACCAGGGGTGATTTCCTCGCCGACGGAGGCGAGCAACTGGTTGCGCAGGCGGATGTTGCCAAACGTGCCGCGGACCATGACCTCATGGTTGCCTCGACGGGAACCATAGGAGTTGAAGTTCTTCGGTTCGACGCCACGGTCGGTCAGGTATTTGCCTGCCGGGCTGGAGGCCTTGAACGCGCCTGCCGGGGAGATGTGGTCGGTGGTCACGGAGTCGCCGAGCAGCGCGAGCACGCGGGCGCCGTGGATGTCCTTGACCGGATCCGGGGTGGCCTTCATGCCGTCGAAGAAGGTCTGCTTGCGCACGTAGGTGGAGTTCTCATCCCATGCGAACAGTTCGCCTTCCGGCACGTCAAGGCCCTTCCAACGGCGGTCGCCTTCGAACACGGAGGCGTAATCCTTGAGGAACATCTCGCGGCTGACGGTGCCATCCACCACTGCGGCGACTTCCTCATTGGTAGGCCAGATGTCCTTCAGGTACACGTCGTTGCCGTCCTGGTCCTTGCCGAGCGGCTGGGTTTCGAAATCGAAATCCATGGTGCCGGCGAGCGCGTAGGCGATGACGAGCGGCGGGGACGCGAGGTAGTTCATCTTGACGTCCGGGCTGATGCGGCCTTCGAAGTTACGGTTGCCGGACAGCACGGAGGTGACGGTCAAATCGTTGGCGTTGATGGCCTCGGAGATTTCCGGCAGCAGCGGGCCGGAGTTGCCGATGCAGGTGGCGCAGCCGAAGCCGACCAGCTGGTAGCCGAGCGCGTCGAGATCATCCTGCAGGCCGGCGGCCTTCAGATAGTCGGCGACGACCTGGGAGCCCGGGGCGAGAGACGTCTTGACCCACGGCTTGGGCTTCAGTCCCTTGGCATGCGCGTTGCGGGCGATCAGGCCGGCGGCGATCATGACGGACGGGTTGGAGGTGTTGGTGCACGACGTGATGGACGCGATCGCCACGTCGCCGTTCTTGATATCGAAGTCGCCGCGGAAGTCAGTGGATACCGCGATCGGCTTCTGCACGGTTTTGTCGGTTTCGTATGCCGGTAGCGTGGCTTCGAACTTCTCTTTCGATTCGGACAGCCTGATGCGGTCCTGAGGACGCTTCGGGCCTGCGATGGACGGCACAACGGTTCCGAGGTCGAGTTCCAGGTATTCGGAGTACTGCGGTTCTACGTAGTCCGGATCGGTGGCGTCGCCCCAGAGCTTGTTGGCTTTCGCGTAGGCTTCGACGAGAGCGATCTGCTCTTCGGAACGGCCGGTCAGACGCAGGTAGTCGAGGGTGACGTTGTCGATCGGAAAGATGCCACAGGTGGAGCCGAATTCCGGTCCCATGTTGCCGATGGTGGCGCGGTTGGCCAGCGGCACGGAAGCGATGCCTTCGCCGTAGAATTCCACGAATTTGCCGACCACACCGTGCTGGCGGAGCATGTCGGTGATGGTGAGGACCACGTCGGTGGCGGTGACGCCTTCCGGAATGGAACCGGTGAGCTTGAAGCCGACGACGCGCGGCACGAGCATGGAGATCGGCTGGCCGAGCATGGCGGCTTCGGCTTCGATGCCGCCGACGCCCCAGCCGAGCACGCCCAGACCGTTGACGGTGGTGGTGTGCGAGTCGGTGCCCACGCAGGAGTCGAGGTAGGCGAGGTCGCGACCGCGCTCCCCCGCCTTGGTCATGACGACTTTGGCGAGGTATTCGATATTGACCTGGTGGATGATGCCGGTTCCCGGCGGCACCACGCGGAAGTTGCGGAAGGCCTGCTGTCCCCAGCGCAGGAACTGGTAGCGTTCGCCGTTGCGCTGGTATTCGATGTCCATGTTCTGTTCGACCGCGTCGGCCACGCCGTACTTGTCGATCTGCACGGAATGGTCGATGACCATGTCGGACTGGACCTGCGGGTTGATGACCTCCGGATCTCCGCCAAGCTCCTTGACGGCGTCACGCATGGTGGCGAGGTCGACGATGCACGGCACGCCGGTGAAGTCCTGCATGACCACGCGGGACGGGGTGAACTGGATCTCGTGGCTCGGCTGTGCGGCCGGATCCCAATCCAACAGAGCCTTGACATGATCATCCGTGATGTTGGCGCCATCGATGTTGCGCACCAGGTTCTCAACGAGAACCTTCAACGAATACGGGAGATGATCGATGCCCGGCAAATCCGCGATGCGGTAAAAGTCGTAATCCTTGCCGCCCACCTTCAGGGTGTCGAGCTGGTCGTCGCGCACAGACATGCTACCTCCGAGCTTTTGTGGCTGGTTGAAACTGCTTTCCAGCAGCCGATTATCCGTTGCCAACGATACAGCCACGTTACTTCAGCACTGGCGTGTCTTCTTGAAACGTGAGAAAATGGCGACCATTTTCGGCACGCACCACAGGCACAGCACGAAAACGATGGCGGACACCACAAGCGCGACGCCCGTCGCCGCGAGCATTTCGCCGGACGGTATCACGAGCGCGAAGAAACGTGCGACAGGCGGAATGAACAGGCCGGCCACGCCCGCCACGGCGAACGCCAATACCAGACCGCCTCTCCACGAGTTGAGTGGACGGGCCACGCGCGCCAGTACGAAGATGCCCATCATCAGCAGGATAATCGCGTTGATGCCACGAAGCATGCCCAGCTGCGCGGCGGAATGCTGTGCGTCCCAGCCCATGAACTTCGGCAACAGCCACGAATCGGCGAGAATCGATAGAGCCGTGGCGATGCCTCCCGGCAACGCGAAGTGCACCACGCGCCTGAGGAAGCCCGGAATGTAGCGGCGCGTGTTCGGCGCAAGCGCGAGGATGAACGCCGGCATGCCGATGGTGAGTGCGCCGATGTAGGTGATATGGCGGGGCAGGTATGGGAATGGGATCTGCGTCAGCACCACGCCGAGCGAGATCAGCGCGGAATATACGGTTTTGACGAGGAACAGGCTGGCCACGCGTTCCATGTTGGCCATGACCTGGCGTCCACGTGCCACCACATCGGGCAGATGCGAGAATTTCGAATCGACGAGCACCACTTGTGCGACGGCTTTGGTGGCGGGTGCCGCGTTGCCCATCGCGATGCCCAGGTCGGCCTCCTTGATGGCGAGCGCGTCGTTCACGCCGTCGCCGGTCATCGCCACGACATGATCGCCTAGGTGCAGCGCCTGGACGATCGCCTTCTTCTGGTCGGGCAGGACACGGCCGAGCACGTCCACGTTCTCCAGTACTTTCGCCAGTTCCGTGATGTCGGCGGGCAGTTCGCGCGCGTCCATGAAGCGTGGCTCCGCGTCTCCGGTGAGCCGTACTTTTCTTGCGATCGCACCGACGGTGACGGGATTGTCGCCGGAGATGATGCGGCAGCGCACGCCCTGTTCGCGGAACCAGGCGAGTGTGGCTTCGGCGTCGTCGCGAATGTGTTCGGAGCATAATACCAGCGCGACGGGCCGCGATGCGGGGTCGATGGCGGGATCGCTTTCGTAATCGGCGGGCGCCTTGCCGTCATGCCGTGCGATCAGCAGCACGCGGTTGCCGTCGTGTGCGGAATCGTTGACCAGTCGAAGAACGTCGGCGTAATCGCCATCCAAGTGGGACAGCACGACTTCCGGCGCGCCCATCGTCCATACCGCGCCGTCATCGGCAATCGAGCTCCATTTGCGTGCCGACGAGAACGGAACGCGCGCCGCGACGGGACCGGCGGAGAAACCCTGCTTGCCCAGTCCGTTGAGAATCGCCAATCCGGTGCCGTTCGGCTGTCCTTCGTTCGACAGGTCGTACAGCGCTTGTTTCACGGCATGTTCGTCAACGGTATTGGCGCCAACGCCATCCAGCATGCGTATTTCGTTGAGCATGATGCCGCCGTCGGTGACGGTGCCGGTTTTGTCGAGGTTCAGGCAGTCCACGCGTGCGAGGGTCTCCACGGATTCGAGCTCCTGCACGAGCGTGTTCTTGCGTGCCAAACGGATGGCGGCGAGCGCGAAGTTGAGCGAGGTGAGCAGTACGAGGCCTTCGGGGATCATGCCGACCACGCCAGCCACGGCGGACACCACGGAGGAACGCCATTGGCCGGTGGAGACGGCTACGTCCCAACCGCCGACCGCGTGCACCTGCGACCAGATGAGCAGCACGCACAGCGGCACGACGAGGAAGGTCATGAATTTGAGGATGGTGTTGATGCCCTTGTTGAGGTCGGACACGGTCTTTTTGTAGACCTTCGCCTGCGCGGTCAAGGTGGCGGCATAGCTGTGCGCGCCGACCGCGTTGACCTTGACCAAGGCCATGCCGGAGACCGCGGTGGATCCGGAATAGATGTCGTCGCCTTCGTTCTTGCGCACGGTGCGCGATTCGCCAGTGAGCATGGATTCGTCGAGTTCCAGGCCCCAGGTGCGCACGATCTGCGCGTCGGCGGGAACCTGTTCGCCGGAGCGGATCCACATGAGGTCGCCGAGCACGATTTCGTTGTGCGGCACTTCGACGTCCTTGCCGTCGCGTCGTACGAGATAGTCGGAGGCTACGAGGATGGAAAGCTTGTCGAGCGTTCGTTTGGCTTTCAGTTCGGTGATGATGCCGATGCCGGTGTTGATGAGGATGACGAGGCCGAACACGGCGTCTCTCCATGATCCCGTGACCAATACCATGACCATGGCGGCGAAGATGATGCCGTTGAACAGGGTGAACACGTTGGCTCGCACGATGTCGGCGAACGAACGTGACGTGGACGATTTGACGGCGTTGACCTGCCCGCTTTCCGTAAGGGCGGCGACTTCCGCTGCGGTGAGCCCCTTTTCACTGGTTTCAGGCATGGTTTGACTTTCGCTCATGCTGCCAGCATACCGCTTGGCGATGCGCGCCCGCAGGCTTTTCCCGTAAAGCTCCGGCAAAATTCAGGGTTTTCTCAGGGTGCGTTCAGCGCCACGCATCCGAACCGATTCGAACTCACCCGAATGCGTGGAGCGGTTCACTGTTTGCCGCCGTGGCTGATGGTGGTGACGAGGATTGTTCTGTCGTGCGGGTCGTTGTTGGCTATGCCGGCGACCGCGTCGGCGAGCGGCGTCGCATCCGTCATGCGGTCGTTGATTGTGAGCGTCGCCGCGAACAGCGTGCTGTCGGTCGGCGTGGCGATCGGGTTAAGCAGTGCCACTGGAATGCCCGCCTGTCTTGCGGTTGTCAGCGTGTCGTACCAGCCGTCATGGTTCACGCCGGACACGTCGATTCCCGAAATGACGATGATGCTGACCATGCGTTGCGCCATATCCTCGACCGCTTGCCGGGCGGTGTCCTGCATGTCGACCGTGCCGGCGACCGGCAGATACACCGGCCTGAGCCCGCCCGCCTCCATGGCATCCAACGCCAGGCGATCGGTCTGTTCGTCTTGGGAGCCGATCATGGCCACGTCGAGACTGTTGCGGTCCTTCATGCTGTGGGCGACCGCATCGCCTGCGGACTGCGTATCTCCCACCGCGGCATTGTTCGGCGTGCAGCCGGCCAGCATGGAGATGCCGAAGACGGCTGCAAGGAGACCGGCTGCGGCACGCCGCGCGAAACCGGTCATCGTGTGGCTTTCCTGAATAGCGCCACCGTTTCGACATGGTGGGTGGTCGGATAGATGTCGAATGCGCGAATATCGGCAAGATCGTATCCGAGCGAGGCCAATGTGGCGGTGTCGCGTGCCAGCGATGCCGGGTCACAGGCGATGTATACGACGCTTCGCGCGCCGGATTCGGCGATCTGCCTGCATACCTTCGCACGTGCGCCGGCACGCGGCGGATCAAGCACCACGATATCGGGTTTGGCCAAATCGTTGCGTACGTTGGCAAGCGTCTTGGCCACATCGCCCACACGGGCGTCGACATTGCCCAAATGGATGGCCCTCAGATTGCGTTGCGCGTGTTTGACAGCGGTCTTGCCACCTTCCACGCTCAGCATGCGCGTGCGGCCGGCGCTTAACGTGGCCAACGGCAGCGTGAACAGGCCGGAACCGGAATACAAATCCCACAGGCATGCGGAAGCGGCGCCGTCAAGCTCGCCATGCACCAAGGACATCACATGGCCGGTCAACGCGATCGGCGCGTGACGGTGCATCTGCCAGAATCCGCCGGCGTCCACACCGTATTCGAATTCACGTCCGCACACCGTCACCTTTTCGGTAAGCTCGCGATTGCCCGCCGTCACCTCGCCATCGACGAGCACGGCGTAGTTGTCGGCGATTTTGGCATTGCCGCGAGGCTCGGGAACAGACAGACGAATCTGCGATCCGGGAGTGAATCCCCCATCCCACACGTGTTCCTTCTCGGCCACGTTAAGCAACGCGCGACTGGCCAACGGCATGGTGTCGATCGGCACACGCACGTGGGTGCCGCGTCTGCGCATGGACGGTCGGCCGTTCTCGTCCGCAATCATCTCGATGCGGGTACGCCAGTGCAGCCCCTGCTCCGCCTCATCCTCGGGCATGCGCTCGATCGGCACGTCAACGTCGACATGGCCGAGACGTCTCATCTGTTCGACGATGGACATGGATTTCCATTTAAGCTGTCCGGGCAGTGAGACGTGCACCAAATCGGCACCGCCGACGCCGCCGCCCATGGCAAGCGGACCCGCCAACGGCCATACGGGTTCGACGCGGTCCTCGCTGGCTTCCAGCACTTCCGTCACTTCGCCAGTCCAAAAACGGTCCTCGCGATCATGTGGCTCGTCCAACACGACGCGTACCAGCTCGCCCGGCAACGCGAATCGCACGAACACGACGCGTCCGTCGATGTGGCCGACGCAACGGCCTTGGTCGGCATATCGTTCGATGCGGATGGTCGATTCCATCAGTGCTGTTCCTCCGTTTCGTTGTTGTCGTCCATCGCGTCGGCGTTTGGTTCGGCCAACGTCTTATGCCGATGCATAGGGGTGGCCACGATGAGGTACGACACCCAGATGGCCAACGCCCAGAACGGAATGCCCATGAGCAGACGTGCAGTGCCGAGCCAGCCGACCTGGTTGGACAGGTACAACGGCACCTGCACCACCAGTCGTAGGGAGAACACACCGATCCACAACGCGGTGATGATGGTGTACGCGCGGTTCAATGCCTTGTCGCCACGCCAATCGGCAAGCCATGCGCGCAGATGCTCGGTTGGCAGTGTCCGGATGAATTCGATCACCAAGCCAAGTCCCGGTACACGTACCATCAACGAAATGGCGAGCAGCACGATGTAGAAGGCGTTGGTCAGGAATCCGAACATGTAGTAGTTGCGCGCCTCGTGGCTGTTCCATGCCCAGATCAGGCAGATGCCGACTGCCAGAAGGCCGGAGACGGCGCCCATGACGGATTGGCGTTGGCATAGGCGGACGATCACCTGCAGTACGGCGAGGGATGCGGATACGCCGATGGTCAGATGCAGGTCGGAGGTGATGACGAACATCACCACGAACACCACGCCCGGCAGCATCGATTCGACGACGCCGCGCGGACCGCCGATCGCGTCGATGACGGAGAAATCGTCGGCATCGCCGGCGTCGGCGAGCGCGCCGAGGCCGGTTCTTTTCTTGGTTTCGGTTTCAGCCATGCGTTTGTGTTTTCGTGGTCGTCGTTCGCTCAGCGCACTTCGGAGAACATCGGTCCACGCGACAACGTGGTCTTGACCTCGACCTGCTGGTCGGAGTCAAACGGTCCCTTCGGCTGGCCTGGAATGTCCATCGTCCTGCCTGCCTGTTCGGCTTCGGCGGCTTCCTTGGCGGCCTTGCGTTCGGCCGGGGCGACCGGCGGATGCATCGGGATGAGGTCACGCGGGGCCAGCGGGTCCTCGCCGCGTTCCACGACGATGTTGGAGAAAAGCTGGTTCAGCGCCTTGGTTTCGGCGTGGTCCGGATCGGTGGCGGCTTTGCCGGAGAAGATGCCGCGCAGCATCCACCGCGGTCCGTCCACACCGACGATGCGGGTGACGACCTTGCGTCCGCCCTTGACCACGACCGGCAGTGTCAGTTCGGTGCCGAACACGCCGTCGGTCTCCTTGGCGTCTTTGTTGGCCTCAACCAGGTCGGCGCGCACGTCATCCCACAGTCCCATGGTCTTCGGCGCGGCGAAGGCTTCGATCTCCACGCTGGAGGATCCGTAGGTGATGGTGGTGCCGAGCACCTGCTGGGTGGCGCGGTTGGCCTTCACGCGCAGTTCGATGCCTTGGAGGAACGGCAGATAGTAGGCGCCCATGTCGAGGTATTCGTCATAGTCGGGCACGTTCTCGTCGTCGACGTCCCACGGACCGTGCTCATCGCCACGGCCGTCGTACTCATCGGACGGTTCCGGAAGGATGGTTTCCTGAATTCCACCGGCGGGCGCCTCAGCGGTTTCGGAGATGGCCTCATCGGCCTTGTCGTTCTCTTCGGCGGCGGCTTCAGCGGCTTCCTCGCTCTGACGCTTCTTCTTGCCGAATCCAAACAGTCCCATGATGTTCCTCATTTCATTACGGTTGCAACCGTGACTAGCCTAGCACCCATGCTTAATACGGGCTGGGAATCGGAGTGTGTCTCCCGTTGCCCGGCATTGGCCGGATGACGGCCGCAAAAACTCACACGTCGTAGGTGATGCTCAGCGGCGCATGATCCGACCATCGCAGGTCGTAGGTCGGAGCTTTGTCGATGACGAATCCGCGGGCCGTTTCGGCGAGTTCGGGTGTGGCGAACTGGTAGTCGATCCTCCAGCCGACGTTGTTGTCGAAGGCGCGGCCCCGCTGGCTCCACCAGGTGTACGGTCCTTGGATGTCTCCGCACAGGGAACGCATCACATCCACGAATTCCAACTCCCCCAGCCATTTGTCCACGTAGGCGCGTTCCTCGGGCAGGAAGCCGGCGTGCTTCTCGTTGGCTTTCGCGTTCTTGATGTCGAGCGGCGTGTGCGCGATGTTGAAATCGCCGCACAATACCGCCTGCTTGCCGCCGTGCGCCGCTTCATCGCGCAGTTGCCCCATACGTACCAGCATGGTGTCGAGGAAACGGTATTTCTGCTTCATTTTCTCCGGATCGTCGGTGTTGCCGGCGTGCACGTACACGCATACGACAGTGACGGTGTACCCTTGCGGGGTCTTCACATCCGCTTCGATCCAACGGCCGGAATCGACGTCCTCGGCAAGTCCCGGCAGTCCGTAGCGTTTGTCGATGACGGGCAGCGCGGAGAGCAGACCGACGCCGGCGCGTCCCTTGATACGGCAGATCTCGTTCATGCGATCAAGCCCGCTTTGGTCGGCGATGCGTCCGGCGGTCGCGTATTCGAAGCCGAATTCGTCGAAGATGGGGTCGATTTCGTTTTGCGGGGCGCGTACTTCCTGCATGCACCACACGTCCGGCGTGTTCTTCGCGGCCCATTGCTCGATGCCTTTGCGTTTCGCCGCGCGGATTCCATTCACATTCGATGTCGTGATTGTGATCGTCATAGCGCCTTAGCCTAGCCGGAATACAAGAAAACCTCCCTTGTGGGAAGGGAGGTTTTCCAGATGGCTGACGCGATCAGTCGAGTCCGAGCTGCAGCTTGCCGCCTGGGATGGCGTCCAGCAGGTCGCGGGTGTACTGCTTCTTCGGATGGTCGAAGACCTCGTCGGTGGTGGCATGCTCCACCAGCTTGCCGTGCTGCATCACCACGACCTCATCGGCGATCTGACGCACCACCGCCAGATCATGGGTGATGAACAGGTAGCTCAGTCCCTTTTCCGCCTGCAGGTCGTTGAGCAGGCGAAGCACCTGGTCCTGCACCAGCACGTCCAATGCGGAGACGGCCTCGTCGCAGACGATCACATCCGGATCGAGGGCCATGGCGCGCGCGATGGCGATGCGCTGCCTTTGGCCGCCGGAAAGCTCGTTCGGATAACGGCTCATCACCGATTCCGGCAGTTCCACCATGTCGATGAGCTCGCGCACACGCTTGGCACGGCTCTTCTTGTCTCCGATGCCGTGGATGCGCAGCGGCTCCTCGATGGACCGGTAGATGGAGTACATGGGGTCGAGCGATCCGTACGGGTTCTGGAACACCGGCTGCACATGACGTCGGAAGTCAAGCAACTCCTTGCCCTTGAATCCGGAGATGTCTTTGCCGTCGTAGGTGACGGTGCCGGCGGTCGGCTCAAGCAGTTTCAGCACCATGTTGGCCACGGTGGATTTGCCGGAACCGGATTCGCCGACGATGGCCAATGTGGTGCCCTTCTTGATGGAGAAGCTCACATCGTCGACCGCCTTGAACATCTCCTTCTTGCGCGGCAGTTTGAATTCCTTGGTCAGGTGATCCACCGTGATGATGGCTTCGCCCTTCTTCAGGGAATCCTCGTTCACCGCGTGCTCCATGACCGCGGTGGCGTCGCCGCCATGTTCCTTGACGGAGATGATGCGCTGCGATGCCAAGGACGGCGCAGCTGCGACCAGACGCTTGGTGTACGGATGCTGCGGATGCTGCAGCACTTCCAGTGAAGGACCGGATTCCACGACCTGGCCCTTGTACATGACCACGATATGCTGGGCGCGTTCCGCGGCCAGACCGAGATCGTGGGTGATGAACAGCACCGCGGTTCCCAGGGAATCGGTCAGCATGTGCAGATGGTCGAGGATCTTCTTCTGCACGGTCACGTCAAGCGCGGAGGTCGGCTCGTCGGCGATGAGCAGTTCCGGACGGCAGGCCAGACCGATGGCGATCAGCGCACGCTGACGCATGCCGCCGGAGAATTCGTGCGGGAACTGGCGGGCACGGGTGGCGGCGTCAGGCAGACCGGCCTCGGACAGCAGACCGGCGATGCGGTCGTCCATGGTGGAGCCGACCACATACTTCTTGGCGATGTACCATGCGTCATCGTCCTTCACCCCGGCTTTGATCAGGCCATCGGCCACACGCCAGCGGGTTTCGGATCCCGGAACCCATTCCTCGGCGAACCGGGCCATGATCTTGTCAAGCTCGTCACCGCTCTTGCCGATCTTGACAAGAGCCTCCTTGGCCGCGGCGATCAGATCAGGCAGTTCCTTGGAACCAAGGAAGGTCTCATCGTCATTGCCCTTGAGCTCCACTTCGTCACCGGCCAGGGCCTTGGCGAATTCGGAACGCTTTTCGTGGTCGATGTCCATGTTGTTGGCCACCAACGCTTCCTTGACCTGGGTGCCGATGCGCCACACCGGGTTCAGGTTGCTCATCGGATCCTGCGGGACAAGACCCATCTTGCTACCACGGAGCTTGTCGAAATCCTTCTGCTTGAAGCCGGAGATCTCCTGGCCATCAAGCTTGATGGAGCCGCCGACCACATGGCCGGTTCCCGGAAGCAGGCCAAGCACGGCCATGGCGGAAGTGGATTTGCCGGAACCGGATTCGCCGACGATGGCCACCCACTGGCCGGGATACACGCTGAAGGACGAGTTGCGCACGGCATGCACGGCCTTGCCTTCATCGGTGGTGAAGTCGACCTGGAGGTTCTTGACCTCCAACAGCGGCCCGTGGGCGCGCTGCATGGCCTCGAGGTTGTTCTCGGTATTCATTTCAGTCATCGAATATCCCTTCACTTACACTCAGGCCGTACGGCTCTTCGGATCGAGCGCGTCCTTGACGGCGTCGCCCATCATGATGAATGCCAGCACGGTGATGGCCAGCGCGGCGGACGGGTAGAACAGCACCATCGGGTCAGTACGCAGGATGGACTGCGCGTTGGAGATGTCTCCGCCCCAGCTGACCGTGGTGGTGGGCAGGCCGACGCCCAGGAAGCTCAGTGTGGCCTCGAGCACGATGTAGGTGGCCAGCGAGGTGGTGCCGACCACGATGATCGGAGCCAGCGAATTCGGCAGGATGTGGCGGAACAGGTTGCGGATCGGGGTGGATCCCAGAGCGGTGGACGCCGTGTTGAATTCAAGGTTCTTGGCTTCCATCACAGCACCTCGCGCGATTCGTGCCACGGAGGTCCAGCCAAACAGCGTCATCACCAGAATGATCTTCCAGATGGAGCTGCTCGTCTTGAACATCTGGAGCACCACGATGGCGCCAAGCAGAATCGGCAGCGCGAGGAAGATATCGGTCAGTCGGCTCAGCACGGCGTCGACCCATCCTCCGAAGAAGCCGGCGATTGCGCCGATCAGCGTTCCGAGCAGCACCACCAGCAGTGTGGCGAACACGCCGACGCTCAGCGAGGTGCGGGTGCCGTAGACCACACGGGAGTATACGTCGCAACCTTGCAGGTCGAAGCCGAACGGATGGCCTGAGGAAGCCGGCTCAAGGGAATTGTCGAGCGTGCAGTAGTTCGGGTTCTGCTTGGTCAACACGCTCGGGAACAGCGCCACGAACACGATGAAGATGATCAGCAGTCCGGAGATGATGAACAGCGGGTTCTTACGCAGGGTTCGCCATGCGTCGGCCCACATGTTCGAAGCCGGTGCGGATTCGTCCATCGAGTCGACGGCCTTCAGGGGCGTCTCATCGAGCGGTGCCACATAGCGTTCCTGTCCCGGAAGCACGGTGGAAGGATTGGTCTCATTCATTTCGGTCATTTCTTGTTCCCTCCCTCGACTCACGCGTAACGGATTCGCGGATCAAGCGCGGCGTACAGCATGTCGACCAGCAGATTGCAAACCACGAAGATCAGCATGAGCAGCGTCACGATGGACACCACCAGGTTGCCTTCTCCCTTAAGGATGCTCTGATAGGTCAGGTAGCCGATGCCATGCACGTTGAAGATGGTTTCGGAGATCATCGCGCCGCCCATCAGTGCGCCAAGATCCTGGCCCAGATAGGTGACGACGGGGATCATGGAGTTGCGCAGCACGTGGCGCAGCATGACGGATTTGTTGCCCATGCCCTTGGCGCGCGCGGTGCGCACATAGTCGAGGGCGATGTTGGACGAAATCTCCGTACGGCTCAGACGGATGATGTACGCCATCGATACCGAGCCAAGCACCATGGCCGGCATCAGCAGATCAAGGAATCCTGGATTCGCTCCGGCGGTGACCGGCAGCAGATGCCACTTCACACCGAGGAAGTACTGGCAGAGGAAGCCGGTGACGAAGGTCGGCACGGAGATGAGCAGCAGGGAGAAGATCAGGATGACGGTATCGCACCACTTGCCCTTCTTCAGGCCGGAGATCACACCGAAGATCACGCCGAAAACCGCTTCGAACACGAAGGCCATCAGGGCGAGCTTGATGGTCACAGGGAAGGCGCGGCCGATCACGTCGATGACAAGCTGTCCGGAGAAGGTCTTGCCGAAGTCGAGGGTCAGCGCGTTCTTCAGGAACAGCAGATACTGGACGATGAACGGCTTGTCCAGATTGTATTCGGCACGGATCTGGGCCGCGACCGCTTCGTTGACCGGCTTGTCGCCGAACATCGCCTTGACCGGGTCGCCCGGCAACGCGAACACCAGGGCATACACCAGAAGCGTCGTGCCGAGAACCACAGGGATCATCTGCAGAATGCGTCGCAGAAGATACTTGCCCATTGGTTTCTCCTTTTGATTACTCACTCGTTCGCCAGCCGTTTGCGGCTTCGTCCCCTACGCTCACGCGTATAGGACATGAGGCCCGGGGCGGCCGGCGCTTGCCCCGTTACGTATCAGTGATACTGCACCACAGTGCTTTATATTGCAGTTTCATGAAAGACAGCTGAAAATATACCCCACGCGCGGACATCTTCTGTTGATGTCGCATGTCCAGCCGTCATGGACCTCCGATGGAAGCCCCGTTTATTACGCGGAAAGGAAGGAACGGATATTCGAATCCGTTCCTTCCTTCATGTCGATCCTACGAAATCAAAATCAGAGAACGGCTCACTTGCCGGACTTGGTCATGTTCTCGTAGACCGGCAGGTTCTGCCAGTTCATCTCGAAGCCGGAGACACCGGTCGAGGCCACACCATAGGCATTGGCGTAGTACAGCGGAACGGCCGGCAGGTCGTTGAGCAGCACTTCCTGTGCCTGCTGGTACAGCTTGTTGGCGTCTGCGACGGACTTGGAGGCAGCGGCCTTGTCGCACAGCGCATCGAACTCCGGGTTCTTGTAGTCGCCATCGTTGGAGCCGTTGCCATCGGCAGCGGCGGAGGCGAAGTTCTGCACCAGGTAGTTTTCGGCGGACGGGTAATCCGGCTGCCAGCCGCTACGGAACGCGCCGTTCACCTTGCGGTCGGACACGGCGGTGCGGAAATCGTTGAAGGTCGGGTACGGGTTGGTGGCGGCCACGCCGGCGCCCAGCACGTTGTTTATGGAGTTGACCACGGCGGTGTAGATGACTTCGTGGCCACCATCGGCGTTGTAGGCGAAGGTGAACTTGTCATCGGAGGTCCACGGGCTGATGGCGTTGGCCTTCGCCCACAGTTCCTTGGCCTTCTTCTCGTTGTACTTCAGGTTGCCGGAGCCCTTGAGGGAATCGGAGTAGCCCGGGGTCAGCGGGGAGGTGAAGTCGGCGGCCGGGGTGCCGGTGCCGTTGAGCACCTTCTTGCAGATGTTCTCGCGGTTGATGGCCATGGAGACGGCCTGGCGACGCAGGGTGCCTTCCTCGGTGTCGGCTTCGAAGTGCTTCAGCTTGGCCGGGATGGTGAACTGCTGGATGACGGAGCCGGCCTTGTTGTAGGCCTGTACGGTGGAGTCCTTCTGGAAGGTCTTGGTGGCGGAGGCCGGGACGGACTCCATCACGTCGAGGGAACCGGACTGGATGTCGGCGTAGGCGGCCTCATCCTTGGTGTAGACCTTGAAGGTCACGCCGTCGTTCTTGGCGACGCGGTTGCCCTTGTAGTCGGGGTTCTTCACCAGCACGATCTGGTTGTCGTGGTCCCAGGACTGGAACTTGTACGGGCCGTTGCCGACCGGCTTCTCGCCGAAGGCCTTCGGATCCTTGAAGAAGGATTCCGGCAACGGAGCGAATGCGGTGTAGCCGACCTTGATGGCGAACACGGAGTCGGAACGGTTCAGGTCGACGGTGAATTCATGGTCGTTGACGACCTTCAGGCCCTCGAGCTGTTCGTCGCCCTTGAGCTTGTCTCCATCCTGGAGCTTGTCGTAGCCCTTGATGGTGGAGAAGAAGGAGGAGCCGAGCTGTGCGTTCTTGGCGTTGGCCGTGTAGCTCCATGCCTTGGTGAAGGATTCGGCGGTCACCGGGGTGCCGTCGGTGAACTTCCAACCATCCTTGAGCTTGATGGTGTACTGGGTGGCGTCATCGTTGGACTTGATGGACTCCGCCACTTCGTTGGAGGCGTTGCCCTTGGCGTCGAAGGAAATCAGACGTGCGAACAGCAGGTCGAGCGGCTTGCCGCCGCCGGTCTCGTTGCAGTCGCCTGGGATGAGCGGGTTCTGCGGTTCGGAATTGTATGCGGTGATGACGTTGGAACCCTTGTCAGCGGTGGAGTCACCGTTGGAAGAGCCGCAACCGCTGAGCAGCATGCCGAATGCGCATGCGGCCGCAGCGAAAGCCAGAGCTTTCTTCTTCATGGAATTCATATTCTCCTTATCCATTATTTCCAGAGCCGTAAGACCCTGTTCAAAAAGAAGGCGGGCGTCAATACCGTGGCATCAACGTCCGTCTTCGTTCTGATGGTGGGTTCATTATCACTCGATTGAGGGACAACCGCTCCATATCCGAGGGAGGCCCATGCAAAATAGCCAAATCAAAACTCATCATCTGATAAAACAATCCGTTTTTCCCTCTTATCGCCGGAACAACTTATCCGCATCGTGCGTATGGACGGACGCGGACATATCCGTTCGCTGTCAGCGTACTTTGCCAATCCGCGTCACGCCCGTGGAAACGCCTGCCCGTATCGTGCCTTCAACTGTTCGATGGACACGTGTGTGTAACGTTGTGTGGTCTTCAGCGAGGAATGCCCCAGCATCTCCTGCACCTCACGCAGGTCCGCTCCCCCGTCGAGCATATGGGTCGCCGCACTGTGGCGCAACGCATGCGGACTGATGTCAGGCACGCCGGCCTCCCGTGCCCGGTCGTGCACCACCTTGCGCACCATACGTTGACCGATCCGCCCGCCCTGCGATCCCAAAAAGAACGCGTCGTCCGACATGTCACCGCATAGTACGGGACGGCCATGTTCCAGCCAATCACGCAAGGCCTTGTCGGCTGGTGCACCGAATGGCATGACACGCTGCTTGTCGCCTTTGCCGGTCACTTTCACCGTGCGGTTGCCGAATGTCACGTCGGCCACGTCGAGTCCGACCAGTTCCGCCACACGCATGCCGGTGGCATAGAGCAGTTCCAGCATGGCCGCGTCACGCAGCGCGATCGCCTGTTTTTTCATATTCGGTTCCTGCGATCGCGCCTCCATGCCGTCCTCATCAACGCGGTCCATCAGCTGCTGCGCCTGCGTTTCGTTCAATACCGCCGGCAGCGTATCGGGGATTTTCGGCGTCTGCAACGAAGCCGCCGGGTTGGCGGACGCCATGTCATGGTCGTACGCCCATGCGAAGAATCCACGCACGGCGACGGTTTTGCGCGCCATGCTGCTGCGTGCGTGATTTTTGGACGATTTGGCCATCCACAGGCGCAAATCCTCGATGGTCACCTCATTCAAATCCACGCAACCCTGTTTCCGCAACGCCACCAAGCATTCCTCGACATCGCTGCGGTACGCCCTGCGGGTGTTTGCGCTCAACCCTCGGTTGGCTTTCAGATAGGCGTCGAATCCGTCCAACGCATCATCGAAACACATGCAAACCACCTTCCGCTTCGTCTGAAATGAACAGACACCACGCAGACACCGTATAAATGCCATTCCGCAGCGCGATCGAATGTCATCTCACGCGATGGCACGATTCCATTATGTCCCCATACCGATAGACTGATGACGATTAGGCATCTTACGAACAGGCGGTATTATGACTCGTCATTCCATTCATGACGTACAGCATCCGACAGCCGAAAACCCCGATGATGGGATTGTGGCCCGCGCCATCGACCTGACCAAGGTCTACGGCTCAAAAGACAACGAAGTGATGGCGTTGGATCATGTGAATGTGGAATTCAAGCGCGGTGAAATGACCGCCATCATGGGCCCTTCCGGTTCCGGCAAGTCCACGCTCATGCATTGCATGGCCGGGCTCGACACCCCTTCGTCCGGCAAGGTGATCGTGGAGGGACTCGAGGTCTCCTCCATGAATCAGAAGCAGTTGACGGACCTGCGCCGCGAGCAGATTGGCTTCATCTTCCAATCGTTCAATCTGGTGCCGACGCTGTCCGCCGAAGAAAACATCCTGCTGCCGTTGCAGATCGCGAAACGTCCGATCGACCGCGAATGGTTCAACCAGGTGGTCAAGGTGGTCGGTCTCGAAAAGCGTCTTACCCACCGTCCAAGCCAGCTGTCCGGCGGCCAGCAGCAGCGTGTGGCCTGCGCCCGCGCCATCATGGCACGTCCGTCCGTGATCTTCGCCGACGAGCCGACCGGCAACCTCGACTCGCGCTCCAGCCGTGAGGTGCTTGGCTTCCTGCGTGATTCGGTACGCGACTACGGCCAGTCGATCGTCATGGTCACCCACGATCCGCGTGCGGCCTCCTTCGCGGACCGTGTGCTGGTGCTCGCCGACGGCAACATCACCCGCGACATGCAGCATCCGACGTACAACGAGATTCTTGAGGTGTTCGCCGGCGACGACGATATCGACGACGTTCCTGCAGCCGACATGGTCGCGCCGTCCACCGCAACGGAGGGCGCACAGGCATGATTCGCATAGGATTGCGCGACGCGCGCAGCCATTTCGGCCGTTTCATCATGTCGATCGTGGCCATCGCGCTCGGCGTGAGTTTCGTGGTCGGCTCGTTCTGTTTCCGCGAAATGCTCAACAACCAGGTTTCACAGATGATGTCCACCAATGCAGACCATGACGTGTACGTGCGCGGTTCGCAGGAGAAGAAAAAAGATTCGTCGGCGATGTCGATGGGATCGACGAAAAGCTACAACGATGTCGACGTCGATCTGGCGGGTACGATAGCCAAGGTCGACGGTGTTTCCTCGGCACGCGTCGTGCACATGCTGTCCGGCGTGGTGCTGCTCGACAAGCATGGCGATGCGGTGACCACCATGGGGTCTCCGACGCTCGCCATAGGCATGGGCAAGTCGTCGCCGTGGCGGTCCGCCAAGTTCACGACCGGCACGTGGCCGAAGAACGGCGATGAGATCGCCCTTCATTCCTTCGCCGCCGAACAGTCGGGTCTGAAGGTCGGCGATAAGACGAAAATCGTCTATCCGGACGGCGCTCATAAGGTGACCGTCAGCGGCATCTTCACCACCGATGCCAGCCAGGCAGGCGCCATCATCATCGCCATCGATCCCGCGACGGCCAAGGAACAGGCGAACAAGCAATCGGACGATCCGGACAAGACTGCGTTGATCAGCGTCTACGGCAATAAGACCACGCCGCTTGACGACAACGCGCAGCAGCAGCTGGCGGACCGTATCAACAAGGCGCTGCCGAGATCGGCGAAGGCGCATGCCATCACCGGTGATGAATACCGTGACGAATCAACCAAATCCACGCAGGACGCGCTCGGCTTCATCCAACCGCTTATTCTGATTTTCGCGGTGATCGCATTGTTTGTCGGCTCGTTCATCATCGCCAACACGTTCTCCATGATCGTGCGCGAGTCGATGCGCGGCTATGCGCTGCTGCGTTCCATCGGCGCTTCTCCCCTGCAAGTGTTCTCCACGGTGATCGTGCAAGCTCTGTTGCTGGGCCTGGTAGGTTCGCTCGCAGGCATCGGGCTCGGCTGGGGCATGGTCAAACTCATCGCATCCGGTTTGGCGAATATGGGTATGCCATTGACCGGCGCCACCAATCCGACCGTTTCCGACATGCTCGTCGGCCTTGTGGTCGGCATTGTGGTGACGTTGATCGGTGCGGCCCTGCCGGCGCGAAATGCGGCGCTTGCCCCGCCGATTCAGGCGATGAACGAAACCGTCAATCCGGAAAAGCCCGTCCTCGCACGTGGCATCCTCGGCACCGTCATGGTGCTGTTGGGCTTCCTGAGCTGGGGTTTCACCTACGCTTTGGCCGCCGCGGATGGTGACGGCGGTCCGACGCCGTGGAAGGCGCTCAACAGTATCGCTGTCGGCTGGCCGCTCGGTATTGGCGCGGCGCTGGCCGTGATCGGCGTGATTGTGGCAGGACCGGCATACGTGTCCACCGCGGGCGCGGTGCTCGGCTGGCTGCCATCGAAGGCCTTCACCGTGACTGGGCGTCTCGCGCAACGTAACATTTCTCGTTCGAAACGTCGCACGTCCAACACCGCAGCCGCCCTGTTCGTGGGAGTGGCGATTGTCAGCTGTCTGGGCGTGGTGGCCACGTCGGCGAAGGCTTCGGTCAATTCGCTGGTGGATACCGGGCTCAAAGCCGATTTCGCCGTATCTTCGGCTTCGGCCGGGCAGATTCCCGACCAGGCCATCAAAGACATCAAAAAGGTCGATGGCGTGAATCATGTGGTGTCGAACCGTGTGGTGCTTGGTGTGAAATATGACGGCAAAGCCATCAACGGGTTCACGTTCGCCACACAGCCGGAGCTGTTCACCAAGATCTTCGCCGCCGAAACCACCGAAGGTGATGCCGCTGCCGCGTTGAAGGATGGCAAGCTGCTCGTCGGCAAGACCATTGCCGACGATCGTGGATGGCATGTGGGTCAGAAGGTCAAGGCCACGGCCGAGAACATCGTGGTAGACAAGGAGGCCACAGCCAAGGCGCAGGCCGATTACCAGGCCAAGGTGCAGGCGCATGTGCAGGAATTGCAGTCGCAGGCCCAGCAATTGGCCGCATCCGGCGACTCGGCAGGAGCGCAGGCCAAGGCTTCGGAAATCGAACAGTACACGAACGACGCCAAGAACGTCGATCCGAAAACGCTGGTCAAGACGAAGAAGGTCACCACCGGAAAGACGCTGACCATCGGCGCGATTGTGTCGAATTCCGTATACCGCGATTTCGCGATCGTCAACGACGATTTGGCCGAGCAGATCGGCAACAAGCAGACCATGTTCGTCATGCAGGCGTTCGTCACGGACAAGCGGGGCGCCGACACGGCCCAAGTCAAGAAGGCCCTGAAGAAAACAATCAAGAAATACTACACAATCGTCGTGTTCGATCGTGACGAGTACAAGTCCACGATGAGTTCGATGATCGATCAGATGCTCATGGTCCTGTACGCGTTGCTGGCTTTGTCCATCATCATCGCCATTTTCGGCATCGTGAACACGCTGGCGTTGAGCGTGTCGGAACGCACCAAGGAGATTGGTCTGCTCCGTGCCATCGGCACGTCACGTGGCCAGGTGCGTGGCATGCTTGGCATCGAAGCGGCGATCATCTCCGTGTTCGGCACGGTGTTGGGTTTGGTCGTCGGCGTCGCCGCGGGAGTGGTGATTCGTGCGGTCTACGCGTCCGAAGGTTTGGAGACGCTGGCGATTCCGTGGTTGCAGCTGCTCGTGTTCCTGCTGCTGTCGATTGTGGTCGGTCTGGTGTCCAGCATCTCCCCCGCCTCCCGCGCGTTGAAGCAGCCGGTCCTTGACGCCGTGGCGAGCGAGTGAGACAGTTGGAGCGGAACATCGAAAGGAGGCAGCAATGCCTATTCCCAATGAGATTCCAGTAGGAGCGCGCATCGTGGTGCGCACCTTGGAAGGCGTCGATCCCACCGATCATCGTATGAAGTTCCGCGATTACGTAGGCCACGTGCGTTCGTGGGACGGTCAGAAACTGGAGATGACGCGCGATGCGGCGGCGAACGGCTCACGTCCCGAGCAGCGTGTCACGATTCCCGCCGACGAAATCGTGACGATCAAGCCGGTGCCGGAACGTTCCATGACTCGGCCACGTCCGTAGTCGCATGCCTCCCCCTACCGCGCGCAAAGACAAGAGCGCCGCAATCGCACTGATTTTTCTGCGATTGCGGCGCTTTTGCATAGCGATGGCGTCAGTCGTCAGACCACGGAACGCGCCTGCGCGATCGCGGTACGCTCGCCGTCGAATCGCACGATATGCTCGCCTCTGCGGGCGGATTCCAGCAGCGTGCGCTGCCAATCGTTTTCGGGAATCGACAGTTCGACCGTCGCGCAATGTTCGGCGTACTCCGGCTGCCTGCTGGCGGCCTTGTAGTCGCGGAACGGTTGGCCTTGGGTGAAGAAACGGTCCATTTGCTTCACGTCGCCTTCCGTGGGGCGCACGCCGGTATCGGCCATGTCGTGCAGCACGTTGGCCACCAACGTCAATCGGTTGGCCATGTTGCGTAGCAGGGTCTCCACGTTGGCCGCGTCCTCCTCCACCATGGCACGTGTGCGGTTCGGATCGGTCAGCGCCACGCGCGTCATGTCACGCCAGGACCCGGCTGCGAGCGCGGCCGCGATGTTGCGGTTCGGGTTGGCCACCAGCTCGTTGATCATGGCGGTGGCGATGACGTGAGGCATATGTGAGATGAGCGCGGCGCAACGGTCATGGGTGGCGTCGTCAAGTACGATGAGCCGATTGCCGCAACGGTTCACGATCATGTCGGCCACGGCGCGGAACCGGCGGTATTCGGTGTGTTCGTCGACGGTGATGGCCCAGAGCGCGTCGTCATAGAGTGTCGGGTCGGATGCCTCCCAGCCGGACAGTTCGTTTCCGGCCATCGGGTGTGCTCCGACGTAGCAGCCGTCAAGACCAATGGCTTTGACTTGGTCGCGGACCATGCCTTTGACGCTGCCCACGTCGGTGAGCGTGGTTGTTTCCGTGTCGATCAATGGTTTCAATGCGCCGAGGATTTCGGGCATGGCCTTGAGCGGGTTGCACAGTACGAGCACGTTCGGTTTGGTTTCGGCGAGTGCCGCCAAGGTGGGTTTGCAGATGATGCCGTCGGCTTCAGCGGTGGCGTAGGGGCGGTCGTTGTGGTTCCATGCGGTCACTTCGCAGCCGGCGTTGACGAGTCGGCGTGCCAGTGATCCTCCGATGAGGCCGAGTCCTACGATTGCGATGCGTGGCTTCACCACATCAGCTCCCTTCTGACGGTTTCGTCGTTCTGCCAATCGTCCGGCAGGTGGCTGTCGTCGAGTCGTACGCCGCCTTGCGGCAGCATCCATGAGGTGACGGGCGGGTTGGGGCGTTCCCTGCGCGGGTAGACGGCGAGTGTTTTGGCCCAGTCGCCATGTTCTGCGATTTCCACGAGCGCGTCGCGGAAACGTTCCTCCCAAGGGGCGGCGTCGAGGGTGACGATGAAGCTGTATGTGCCGGTGCGTCCTTTGATGGGCCGTGAGATGAAGCTGGTCATGTTCAGTCCCGCGTCACGGAACACGTCGAGCAGGTTGGCGAGCACGCCTGGGCCGGTGACGAGCGGGATGAGCGTCAATACCGATTCGTATTCGACGTTAGCTTCGGCGCGTGGTTTGGCGAGCAGCCGTGCGACTTCGGCGCGTGGCGCGAGCACGAGGAAGTCGGTGGCGGCTCCTTGGTAATCCTGGATGGCGGTGCCAATGCGGGTGATGTCGTACAGTTCGCCGCAGATGGCGGGACCGAAGGCGATTTCACCTGGGATAAGGTCCCGGCAGGCCGCCGCGTTGGATGTGGCCGGCTGTGTGGAGAGCCGATGTTCGGCGATGAATCGTTTGCATTGCGCGAGACCGTGCGGATGGGCGGTGGCGATGCGCGCTTCGGCTGGATCGGCTCCTTGCGCCACGTATGCGTCGAATTCGACGTTCACACCGACGCGTGCGAATCCGACAAGGTCCTTCGCGTCGATCAGGGCGTCGAGGTTGGGGACCACGTACCCTTCGACGTTGTTCTCCCAGGCCACGATTCCCCAGCCGTCGCCGTGCTGTGCGGCGTCAAGAATCTGCGGCACATCGTCCATGGGCATCAGGTCGAAGCCTTGCGGTTCGAGCCGTGCCAACTCTTGGGCGGCATTGACGGCCGCCTGATGGGTGAAGGTGCCTTGTGGCCCCAGATAGAACAGCTTGCGTGCGCTCATTGCCGCCTGTGCCTCCTTGTTGCGGGTCATCCTAAGCACCTTAGCGCATTCGCGAGGCTGTGGAGGGGTCTAGTCCACCGGTTGGGCGGTGTCATGGTCCGGTTCAGACGATTCGTTCTGGTCATATTCCGTGGAGTCATCCTCAGTGCGCGGCGGCATCGTGAACCAGCTTTTGGGCAGCGCCAGCATGATCAATGGAATCAGCACCACGCCGTATAGCCAGAAATAGCCGGCGTTGTTGCTGAAATACGGCAACGTCGCCGTCTCGCCGAATCCGACGGGAATCATGGCGTCCCCGCCCGGACCGTAACCGGCCATGACGGTCCAGACCACCAGTGACGAACTAATCAGATGCAATGCGAGGCCCGATACGCCATCACGTGAACGCGCCGACCATGTCGAGATGATGACCAGAGCATATGCGATCACAAGACCGTAGGGAATATTCGCCGACGCGCCCATGCGGTGCGCCATCGTGCCGATCACGCCGACGACGGCACCGGCGAGCAGGTCAACCAAAAACCGCGCCCATACCGGTAGACGATGCGACCACGGCAGCAGCCTGCGGTCGATGCCGTCCTGTGATTGCGATTGCGGTTCCGGCTGTGTTTCCTGCGTGCGTTGCGTCATGTCTTCCACTATGCCCTACGTTCCTTACAAAACAGCAAGAAAGGCAAGAGATACGCGGAAAACCGCCGACATCTCTTGCCTTTCTTAAGCGTTTAGCGCACTAGCGGAACACACTACCGTGCCCGCGAAGCGCCAAAACAATGCGAAGAATCACTTGTTATTCTGAGCGTTGTTCTGGCGACGCTGCTTGGCGCGCCACTTGTACCAATCCTCACGGCTCAGAATGATCTTGCGCACGCGGATGGATTCCGGGGTGACTTCCACGCACTCGTCCTCGTTGGCAAAGTCCAGGGACTCTTCGAGGCTCATCTTGATCGGCGGGGTCAGGGTTTCCAGCACGTCTGCGGTGGCGGAACGCATGTTGGTCATGTGCTTGGCCAGCGTGATGTTCACATCCAGCTCGTCCGGCTTGTTGTTGATGCCGACGACCTGGCCCTCGTACACCGGGGACTGCGGCTCGACGAAGAAGTTGCCACGTGCCTGCAGACGCTGCATGGCGTACGGAGTGGCGATGCCCTGACGGTCGCAGACCATGGAGCCGTTCTGGCGGGTCACGATCTGGCCGGCCCACGGAGCGTAGCCAGCGGAGATGGAGGAGGCGATGCCGGTGCCGCGGGTGGCGGACAGCAACGCGGTGCGGAAACCGATCAGACCACGGGACGGCACGGTGAACTGCAGACGGACCCAGCCGGTGCCGTGGTTGGTCATGTTGTCCATGCGGCCCTTGCGGTCGGCGAGCAGCTGGGTGACGGCGCCCATGTACTCTTCCGGCACGTCGATGGTGGTGTTTTCCATCGGCTCGTTGACCACGCCGTCGATGGTCTTGGTGACCACCTGCGGACGGCCGACGGTCAGCTCGAAGCCTTCACGGCGCATCTGCTCGGCAAGCACGGCCAGTGCGAGTTCGCCACGGCCCTGCACTTCCCAGGCGTCCGGACGGTCGGTCGGCAGCACCTTGATGGACACGTTGCCGATGAGCTCGCGATCGAGGCGGTCCTTGATCATGCGGGCGGTAAGCTTGTGGTCCTTGCCTTCGGTGCCGGCAAGCGGGGAATCGTTGATGCCGAAGGTCATGGAGATGGCCGGGTCGTCAACGTGGATAAGCGGCAGCGGACGCGGATCGTCCGGGTCGACGATGGTCTCGCCAATCATGATGTCGTTCACGCCGGCGACGGCGACGATGTCGCCAGGGCCTGCGGATTCGACCGGGGTGCGCTCCAGGCCCTGCGTACGCAGCAGCTCGGACACGCGGAAGTTCTCGATGGAGCCGTCCACACGGGACAGACCGTAGGTCTTGCCCTTCTCAAGGGTGCCGTTGTAGATGCGGACCAGACCGAGTCGGCCGAGGAAGTCGGAGGAATCGATGTTGGCGACGTGGGCCTGCAGCGGCGCGCCTTCCTCGTATTCCGGAGCCGGAATGTTCTTGATGATGGCCTCGAACAGCGGCTCGAGGTTGTCGTTGTCCGGCAGGCCGCCGTTTTCCGGCTGGTTTTCGGAAGCGTAACCGGCCTTGGCGGCGCAGTAAATGACCGGAAGGTCGAAGAGGGAATCCTCATCGAGGTCGATGCCTTCCTCGATGACGTCCTGGGCCAGGCCGAGCAGCAGGTCGGAGGACTCACCGACGACTTCGGAGATTCGGGCGTCCGGACGATCGGTCTTGTTCACGCACAGGATGACCGGAAGCTTGGCTTCGAGGGCCTTGCGCAGCACGAAACGGGTCTGCGGCAGCGGGCCCTCGGAAGCGTCGACGAGCAGCACGACGCCATCGACCATGGAGATGCCACGCTCCACCTCGCCACCGAAATCGGCGTGGCCAGGGGTATCGATGATGTTGAGGGTGATGCCTTCCGGATGGCCGTACTTGGCGGCCAGCGGGCCGGTGTACTGCACCGCGGTGTTCTTGGCGAGGATGGTGATGCCCTTCTCGCGTTCCAGATCGTTGGAATCCATCACACGGTCCGGGACTTCCTCACGCTCGTTGAACACGTGGGACTGGGCCAGCATCGCGTTGACCAGGGTGGTCTTACCGTGATCGACGTGTGCCACAATCGCTACATTTCGGATATCGCCGCGAACCGCCATCGAAACCTCTCTTAGTGTTGCTGTTTTCTTACGTAAACGTTCGGTACGTACATGCTATCGGTACTTAAAAATCCGTACTTACACACAAACCGAGCCAATTCTAGCGAAGCATTACGACACATGGAAAACGGCGGACCTGTCAGATCATGCCGACAGGCCCGCCGTCAATCGCGCGAAGAGACGCGCGGACCTTAATCCTCAAGCTCCTTGCCAGTGCGTTCAGGCAGGCACAGGGCCGCCACGCAGGCGAGAATGAACGCCACGGCGAAAACGATGAACGCCACGGCCTTGTTGCCACCGGACAAGGTCAGGAACCATGGCATCAGCAGCGGCGCGATGATCGCGGCCACACGACCGCAAGCCGCGGCTGCACCGGAGGCGGCGCCGCGCAGACGCGTCGGATAGATTTCCGGAGTCACCGCGTACAACACGCCCCAAGCGCCAAGGTTGGACGCGGACAGCAACATGCCGAAGCCCAGCACAGCGGCCACGGAACCGGCTTGGGAGAAGGCGAACGCGGCCACGGCGGACACGGCGAGGAACACGCTCAGGGTCTTCCTGCGGCCCCAGATCTCCACCAGCCATGCCGCGAGGAAGTAGCCGGGCAGCTGTGCGATGGCGATGGCGAGCGTGTAGCCGAACGACTTGGTCAGCGAGCCGAACTGGTCGGCCAGCAGAGACGGCATCCACGTGAACGCGCCGTAGTAGGAGAAGTTCACGAAGAACCATGTGGCCCAGATGGCTGCGGTGCGCGCAAGATACTTCTTGCCGAACAGCTCGCGGGTTTTGATCTTCGGCAGCGGCTCGCCCTTCGGGGATGCGACCGGTTCGACGCCTCCGGCCTGTTCGAAGTAGCGCACGGCCTGCTCGGCCTCATCCTCACGTCCCTTGGATTCGAGGAATCGCACGGACTCAGGGATATGAATGCGCGTCACGATGGCGTACAGCAGCGGCAATGCTCCGATGAGCAGCGCCCAGCGCCATCCCCAATCGCCGGTGTTAGGAATGACGAAATAGCCGATGCAGGCGGCGATGATCCAGCCGATTGCCCAGAAGGATTCCAGCAGCACCGTCATACGGCCGCGTTGTTTGGTCGGAGAGAATTCCGAGACCAATGTGGAGGCGACCGGCAGCTCGGCGCCCAGGCCGAGGCCGATGACCAGTCGAGCGATCAGCAGAGCCGCCAGCGACCATGACAACGCCATACCGCCATTGGCCAGACCGAAAATCACCAGCGTCGCGGAGAAGACCGTCTTGCGGCCAACGCGGTCGGCCACGAAGCCGCCAAGCGCGGCGCCGATCGCCATTCCGACGAAACCGATGGACAGCACCCAGCTTTTCTCGGTCGGCGTCAGATTGAAATGCGGGTCGGCCGCGATGGCGGCCACGACGAACGACACCAGACCAACGTCCATCGCGTCGAACGCCCATCCAATACCCGAAGCCACCAACAGCTTCCTGTGCGCCTTGTTGAACGGCAGTCGGTCAAGACGCTCGTTGCGAGTCAGCGAGACCTCTCCCCCAACAGTTTGTTGCGATGCGGACATCAACACCCCTTTATCATTGTTTTCCTATTGTGTCGTGAGCTCGTTCAAGCCCGACGATGGCAGGCGATCACGCCGTCATCAATGCGGATAACGCGTCGTCATCCTGGAAAGCAATTCGAGTGTCGTCCGATTCGGATGCCGTTCCGGCTTCGGTCCACAAATCCGTTCCCGGCTTCCGGCTGTACCGGTAGACCGCCGCCGGCCTGTTACGGCCGATCCGCAGTTTCTCACCGGTGTCTTCCAACAGTCCGGAAGCAAGCATTTTACGGCGGAAATTCGCCAAATCGATACGCTGTCCGGCAATCGCCTCGTACACGTCATGCAGTTGGCTCAACGTGAATCGCTCGCCCACCAATCGAGTGGCGATGTCAGGCGATTCGATTTTGCCGCGAAGCCGGTTCATGGCGTATTCGACGATGGTGCGATGGTCGAACGCAAGTTCCGGAAGATGGTTGACGGGGAACCACTTGACGTTGTCCCCTCCGGCGAAGTCGATTCGTCCATCGGCCTCGCCCACCAGGGCCCAGTACACGATGGACACCATCGGCAGACCGCCATGCGAACGTGCCGGATCGCCGAACGTGTAAAGCTGCTCAAGATATTTCGGATGCAGCGACGTCGTCGATTCCAGTGCGGCATACGCCGACTGTTCCAATGAATGGTCGGCCCTCAGACCGCCTCCCGGCAACGCCCATTGCCCCAAAAAAGGCTGACGGACGCGTTTGACCAGCGGCATCCACAGGGTGGAGCCCATGCCGGACGAAGCGGCACCTGCGCCCACATCTGACTGCGGAACCGGCCCCAAAGCCAGAATCACCACGGATACGCCGACCTGCGGAGGCTGCTTGCGCCGTTCCGAGACATTGCCCATGATCAATTGATGGCCTCTTCCAATACTTCGAATTGCTTACAGGAAAGGAGTCTAACACTTATAGTCAACATGACTATAAGTGTGTCGAGTCGCTCATAAACACCAAGAGCCCCCAACGGGGCTCTTGCAAAGTTCAGGCCACGATGTCGTTGGCGATCAGCTCGCGGGCCACTTCACGGTATTCCTTCGCCGTCTTGTGGTTCGGCGCGTAGATGGTGATCGGCGCGGCCGCCACCGTGGAATCCGGCAGCTTGATGGAACGCGAAATCACGGAATGGAACACCTTGCCTTGGAACGCCTCGTAGATACGCTGCAACACCTCCTCGCAATGCAGGGTACGGGTGTACATGGTGACCAGCACGCCATACACTTCAAGGCTCGGATTGATGCGCGACTGCACCTTCTCGATGGATTGCATGAGCAGCGCCACGCCACGCAGCGCGAAGAATTCGGCAGCGACCGGAATGATCACACCGTCGGCCGCGGTCAACGCGTTCACCGTCAGCAGGCCCAACGATGGCTGGCAGTCGATGATGATCACGTCGTACTCGTCCTTGACCTGGCGCAGCACACCGGCAAGCACCTGCTCACGTCCCACTTCGGTGACCAGTTGCACTTCGGCGGCGGACAGATCGATGTTGGCCGGCATAATGTCGAGATTCTCGAAATCGGTGTGGTGAATCACGCTGTGCACGTCCATGCGCGGATTGAACAACGCCGTGTACACGGTGTCCTCCACCGCGTTGGCGTTGATGCCGAGACCCACCGTGGCGGCGCCTTGCGGATCGAAGTCGACGATCAGCACGCGCCTGCCGTATTGGCTTAGCGCGCCGCCGATATTGATGGAACTGGTGGTCTTGCCGACGCCACCCTTCTGGTTGCACATGGCGATGACCCTTGCCGGACCGTGCGTCTGCAGCGGCTCCGGTGCGGGAAACGTCTCATAATCACGTCCAAGCAAATCCGTAGGCATACCGTTTACCTTACCAACATCCTCGTGTCAAAAATTCCACTGTTTCCATGCTAGCCCATCATCGCCGTCAGAAACGGCAGCAACACATGCATCTCATGCTATCTTGCCCTTGGATGCGAGGTCAGATATGTCTCGATGAGGTTCTCCGGGCTTACATGCGTGTAGATCTGCGTGGTGGTGACGCTCGCGTGACCCAGCAGTTCCTGCACGGTGCGCACGTCGGCCCCGCCTTGGATCAGATGCGTGGCGAAGGAATGGCGCAATGTGTGCGGATGCAGGGGCTTGTCGATATGCGCGCGTTCCCCGGCCGCACGGATGATCTCCCACACCGATTGCCTTGACAGTCGTTTGCCGCGCTTGTTGAGGAACAACGCGCGTCGTTCGGTGGGCCCTTTCGCCTTCGACTCGAGCTGAGGCCGTCCGTTTTTGAGGTATCTTGCGATCGCCTCACATGCGTAACTGCCGACCGGCACCAGACGTTGTTTGGAGCCTTTGCCCATCAATCTCGCAACGTTCGATTCCAAGTCGACATCGTCAAGATTCGCGCCGCACGCTTCCGACACGCGGGCTCCGGTGGCGTACATGAATTCCAGCAACGCCTTGTCGCGCAGCATCGCGGGATCGTCGGGCATGTCCGCCATGCCTTCGGATTGAGGCCGATTCTGCGAGACGGGGATTGCGTCCAGCAAACTGGCCACCTCGTCCACAGTGAGCACGTCAGGCAGCGTCGTCGCGCCTTTGGGAGCCTTGACCTGTGCCGCAACGTCATTGGACACCACATGTTCGTTCAGTGCGAAGCGATGGAATGCATGGATGCTGGCCAGTCTTCGTGCCTTGCTGCGCGCGGATTCTCCGGAATCGTCAAGAAAGGCGATGTATCGTTCCACGTCCTGCGTGGTCACTGCATTAAGGTCTTGAATGCCTTGCGTCGCAAGCCAGCCGTTGTATTTGCGCAGGTCCGAGTCATATGCGCGCACCGTGGCTTTCGCAAGTCCTCGTTCCACGTCGATGTACGCGAGGAACTGATCAATCAAGCGTTCGATATCCGTCATCGTGGTCCTCCGTTTGCATCGTCATCATTTGTCGTGTCCGTTCCGTCACGCTCCCGTACGGAACGCGTTGCCCACATGGAGGATTCCAAGGACGTTCGTTCCAGGTGGAAGCCGTCATTGGATGGAAATCAACATTCCGGAAAGTCTATTCAAGTATCCGGTATGGGGAACGCGATACGCAAGAACCCCCGTCCGCTTGCCGGATCGGGGGTTCTGAAGTTCACAGGTGAACCGTCGGGGAAACTCAGGCTTCCTTCGGAGCGTTCACGTCAGCCGGAAGAGCAGCCTTGGCCTGCTCGACGATGGCCTTGAAAGCCTCCGGATCGGAGACGGCCAGCTCGGCGAGAGCGCGACGATCCAGCTCGATGCCGGCAAGGTGCAGGCCCTGGATGAAGCGGTTGTAGGTGATGCCTTCGGCGCGGACGGCAGCGTTGATGCGCTGAATCCACAGCTTGCGGAAGTCGCCCTTGCGAGCCTTGCGGTCGCGGAAGTTGTAGGTAAAGGAGTGCAGCAGCTGCTCCTTGGCCTTACGGTACAGGCGGGAGCGCTGGCCGCGGTAGCCGGAAGCCCTCTCGAGAACGACGCGACGCTTCTTGTGGGCGTTTACTGCGCGCTTGACACGTGCCATATTTGATTCCTCAGCTTTCTATTAAGTCTTTGTTTCTAAGCTCTCGCTATGCTCAGCGACCGAGCAGCTTCTTCATGTTCTTGCTCTGGGAAGTGGCCAGAACACCGTCGGCCTTCAGCTCACGGCGCTTACGAGCGGACTTGTGCTCGAGGTTGTGGCGCATTGCGGAGCCGGCGTGCATCAGCTTGCCGGAACCGGTCACGCGGACGCGCTTGGAAGCGGCGGAATTAGTTTTCATCTTCGGCATTGCTGCCCTCCTTGTTTGTTACTTCGTTTCGGAAGTCTTCGGTTTGTCGGATGCCACGGCTGCCTTGGCTGCGGCTGCGGCCGCTGCCTGGGCCTCCTGCTTGGCCGCCAGACGGGCGGCCTGGCGGGCCTGACGCTCGGCACGGGACTGATCGCCACGACGACGCTGCTCGGACTGGGTATGGACCTTCTTGCCCTTCGGCGCGAGCGTCATGATGATGTTGCGGCCTTCCTGCTTCGGAGCGAATTCGACGGTGCCGTATTCCTCCACTTCGCTGGCGAGTCGCTGCAACAGCTCGACGCCGCCGATCGGTCGGGACTGTTCACGACCGCGCAGCATGATGGTGACCTTGACCTTGTCTCCGCCGTTCAGGAAGCGCACAACATGGCCCTTCTTGACGTCGAAGTCATGGTCGTCGATCTTCAGACGGAAGCGAATTTCCTTGATTTCCGCGGTGCTCTGGTTGCGGCGCGCCTCACGAGCCTTGATCTTCTCGTTGTACTTGTACTTGCCGTAATCGATGAGCTTGGCGACCGGAGGCTTCGCGTTGGGCGCCACCTCGACGAGATCGAGGTTCGCTTCCTTTGCCAGGTTCAGTGCGACGGAAGTCGCGATGACTCCCACCTGCTCGCCGTTCGGGCCGATCAGACGCACCTGGGAGACGCGAATCTCGTCGTTAATGCGTGGTTCGTCGCTGATGATGACTCCAATCCTCATATTCCATGCAACGGAACATCCCTTGATTGGCAGTTTTCCAAAGTCTCGATTGTTCAAGGCATGCCAAAACGCATCACAACGCGCCGTAAACCCGTAAGAGCGGCTTACATATCTCACCGAGACGACCGGTGGAAGGCATCTGCCTGAACCCGAGGCCCTGAAAGGCTTCCAGGTGGGGATATCCCGCTTTCTTGATTTCTCAAGCCTTGTAGATAATACCACACCCCGGGACCAGCGCGTGTCGCACCGGTCCCGGGGTGTTCGTCACCATTCGGACGGCATCCGCCGTCAGGCGATGGCGATGACGTCCGGCTTCTCGCCGTCGTGCACGAAGTAGACGTCGTACCACGTCAGGAATGAGTACACGGTCCAGATCTTGCGGCGATCGTCGGTTTTGCCGGCATAGTTGTCGTCGATCATCTTCAGCAGCGCGTCCTGGTCGAAGAACTGGCTGACGTAATCGCGTTCGAACACGGAACGGACGTACTTGTAGAACTTCTCCTCACGCAGCCACTTCTTGATCGGCACCGGGAAGCCAAGCTTCTCACGGTCGTACCATTCCTTGGGCAGATGACGTCCCGCCGCCTGGCGGAACGCGTATTTCGTGTTCTCGTCGGTGATGAGGTACTTGGTAGGCACCTGCTCGGCCACGCCCATGAGCTCCTTGTCGAGCAGCGGCACACGCAATTCCAGCGAATGCGCCATGGTCATCTTGTCGGCCTTGAGCAGAATGTCACCCGGCATCCACTGATGCATGTCAAGGTACTGCTTCTTCTTCAGTTCGCTCAGACCCTTGCCTTCCACACGCGCATACGTCTTGTCGACGATGCTTTGCACGCTCGGCGCCTTGCGGTATTCAGGCTTGAGCAGCTGTTCGGACTGCGATTCCTCAAACACACGCGCCTGTCCGATGAAGCTTTCCTCGGCCGGCGCAAGATTGGCGTACAGATGCCATGCGCCCGGGAAGGTCTTGCCCTTGCAGAACCGGGCGATCGCCTTGCGCGCGCCGGCTGGCAGATGCGTGAGCCAGCGAGTCACCACCTTGATGGGCCTGAATTTGGTGTGCACGCCGTAGTCGATGTATCCGGCGAACAACTCGTCGGCGCCTTCGCCGCTCAGCACCACCTTCACGTCTTTGGCGGCCAATGCGGACAGGAAGTACAGCGGCACGCAGCTCGGATTGGAGTCCGGCTCGTCGAGATGCCATTGGATGCGCGGGAACGCGGCGAACGCCTCCTCGTCGGTCAACGACTCGGCGGTGTTGTTCAGTTTGAGCAGTTCCGCCAGTTCGCCGGCCTGCTGCGATTCGTTGTACGTGCCTTTGCCGAAACCGATCGAATACGTGTGCTGCGGACGCGCCACGGCGGCGACGTAGCTGGAGTCGACACCGCTCGACAGGAAGGAGCCGACCTCCACATCGGCGATCTGGTGCGCCTTGACGGAATCGCACACCGTCTGGTCGATCGAGTTCACCAGCTCGCCCAGCTTCTGCTTGCCTTCGCGGAAATCCTCGTCGTAATACCGGTGGATGTCCATCTTGCCATCCCGGTACGTGAAATAGTGCCCTTCCGGCAGCTTGTAGACGCCTTTGAAGAAGGTCTCACCGATCGCCGGATACTGGAAGGTCATATACGGCTTCAACGCCTCGGCGTTGAGCTCCTTGACGAAATCGGGGTGGCGCAACAGGCTCTTGATCTCCGACGCGTACATGAACGTGCCGTTCATCTTCGCATAGTAGAAGGGCTTGATGCCGAAATGGTCGCGCGCGCCGAACAGCTCCTGCTTGTTCTTGTCCCAGATCACGAAAGTGAACATGCCACGTACGCGCTGCAGCAAATCCACACCCCACTGCTCATAGCCGTGCAGCAGCACCTCGGTGTCGCTTTTGGTGGTGAAGGTGTGTCCGGCCGCGATCAATTCCTCACGCAGCGTCTGATAGTTGTAGATCTCGCCGTTGAAGGTGATGACCTTCGAGCCATCCTCGTTGTAGATGGGCTGCTGGCCGCCGCCGAGGTCGATGATGCTGAGCCTTCGATGGCCGAGCGCCGCGTGCTCGTCGATGTAATGGCCTTCGCTGTCCGGCCCGCGATGCGCGATCATGTCGGTCATACGTTGGAGGACCGGGCATTTCACGTCAATGGGCATATCGTTGACGAAACCAGCAATTCCGCACATTATCTGCAATCCCTTCAAAACAAACTCGGTGTCAGTGTACCAGCATCCGCATGTCGAAAAACCGCCGCCGCGCCTCCGAACCGATTCATGCGTGACAATCTCCACAGGTTTCAGACATTTTAGGTATGCCGCATAGCCATGAAAATGACGATTCTTTCCTTTCGCCCGTCACGGCTACACTACCGGGTATGGATTCCCACGATGCCCGCACCTGCGTGATCTTCGGCGCAGGCGATTATTACGATGAGACCCCTGCGATTCCGGATGACGCCTTCGTCGTCGCCGCGGACGGCGGCCTCGACCACGTCCGAGCCTTCGGCATCGACGCCGATTTCGTGGTCGGCGACTTCGATTCGATTACCGGCGGACGCCCCACGCAAAACGACCACACCATCGCATTGCCTTCGGAAAAGGACGATCCCGACCTGCTGTCGGCTTTGAAGATCGGCTGGCTGCGCGGCGCGCGCACGTTCCACATATACGGCGCGCTCGGCGGACGAATCGACCATACGATTTCCAATATTCAGCTTATGGCGCTACTGGCCGACCGTGGCGCGACCGGCTACCTGCACGGCGACGGATCGATCGTCACCGCGATCTGCGACGGCGCGCTCGATTTCCCGGCGGACGACGCCGTTGCGGGACGCATGGTCTCCGTGTTCTCCCACAGCGATATCTCGACCGGCGTAAGCGAAACGGGATTGAAATACGAGCTGCACCACGCCGACATGAGCAGCACGCGCGTCAACGGACTGAGCAACGAGTTCCTTGCCGGCAGGCCGTCCCGCATCACGGTGGAGCATGGCACGCTCATCGTCACGTTCCCCATCGAGGCTCCCCTGCCGCACGTGGCGCGATGGCATGGCTTCTCCGGAGATCTCGGTGCATTGGACACGGACGTGTCCTCCGCGCTGGTCGAGCCAAGCGGCCGTTGAACGCATGCGGGACATGCATGTGAGCGTTCACTGAAAATCGCACTGCATTTTGGAACACGCGCCTCGGAACGTTGCCCTAAGTACAGGTGACGCACTACAGTGGACGGTGTTGGTAAACAATGGCTTCAGTGTGCCTGGCACACGCGTGGCCTACCCTAAAGGGAGAATTACATGACAGTTAAGATTGGTATTAACGGCTTTGGTCGTATCGGTCGTCTGGCTTTCCGCCGTATCTTCGAGCTGCAGGCTCGTGGCGGCCAGGCCGGTGACATTGAGGTCGCTGCAATCAACGATCTGACCACCCCGTCCATGCTGGCCTACCTGCTGAAGTACGACAGCACCCACGGCACCTTCCGTCATGACGATGGCACCCCGGTCGAGGTCACCTCCACCGACGATTCCATCGTGGTCGACGGCAAGGAATACAAGGTCTATGCCGAGAAGGATGCCAACAACATCCCGTGGGTCAAGAACGACGGCGTTGAGTTCGTGCTCGAGTGCACCGGCTTCTACACCTCCGCTGAGAAGTCCCAGGCCCACATCAACGCTGGAGCCAAGAAGGTCCTGATCTCCGCTCCGGCCAAGGACGAGACCACCCCGACCATCGTGTTCGGCGTGAACCACGAGACCCTCAAGGCTTCCGACGTGATCGTGTCCGCCGGCTCCTGCACCACCAACTCCATGGCCGCCATGGTCAAGCTGCTGGACGAGAACTGGGGCATCAAGGCTGGCTTCATGACCACCATCCACGCCTACACCGGCACCCAGATGATCCTCGACGGCCCGCGCTTCCCGAAGGCTCGCAACAACCGCGCCGCCGCCATCAACACCATTCCTCATTCCACTGGCGCCGCCAAGGCCATCGGCAAGGTCGTTCCGTCCGTGAACGGCAAGCTGCAGGGCCACGCCCAGCGCATCCAGGTTCCGGATGGCTCCGTCACCGAGCTGACCACCGTCCTGAACAAGGAAGTCACCGCCGATGAGATCAACGCCGCCTTCAAGGCCGCCTTCTCCGACACCGACTTCTACGGCTACAACGAGGATGGCATCGTGTCCTCCGACATCATCGGCGACACCCACGGTGGCGTGTTCGATCCGACCCAGACCGATGTCAACACCGTTGACGGCCTGACCATGGCTCGCACCGTCTCCTGGTACGACAACGAGTACGGCTTCACCTGCAACATGGTGCGTACCCTGCTGTACTTCGCCGAGATCTCCGAGTGAATCGGCGCGGAGTAATCCGCACGGTTCGTCTCTGAACCTCAGACAAAGGGGCTTTCGCTTCGGCGGAAGCCCCTTTTCGTATCCGAAACGCCACAACGGACACGTGGAAGGCTTATTATGGGCGGCATGGCAAAGAAAAAGCATGAGAAGGGCGCCGGTTCCACACCGGCCACCGTGCAGTTGGAAAAAGCCGGAGTTCCGTTCAAAACCTACGAATACGCGCATTCGAACGATCACATGGATGACGGTTATGGGGTTGAGGCCGCCACCAAGCTCGGTTTCGACGAGCATCAGGTGTTCAAGACGCTGATGGCGGACACCGGCTCCGAACGCGTGGTCGGCGTGGTGCCGGTCAGCGGACATATGGATCTGAAGGCGCTGGCCGCGGCAGTCGGCGCGAAGAAGGCGGCGATGGCCGATCCGAAGGTCGCCATGCGCGAATCCGGCTACGTGGTCGGCGGCATCTCCCCGCTTGGCCAGCGCACACACCACAAGACGGTGCTTGACGAAAGCGCGCTGCAATACGACGAAATCCTGCTGTCGGGCGGCAAACGCGGTTTCTCAGTCGGCGTCAATCCCAACGATCTGCTCAAGGTGCTCGACGCGGTAGCGGCGCCAATCGGCACTTGGTAAAAAACACGCCGATACATCACACCAATACATAAGTGGGTGGTCGGAACAACACGATGTTCCGACCACCCACTTGCGTAAGCGAAAGGTTCGCGCTATTTGCGCAGTTCCGCAGGAAGCACGAAATGCATGTTCTCCTTGATGGTTTCGATGGTGCTCACATCCTGGTAGCCAAGTTCTTGCAACGCTGCGACCACGCCGGAAACCAGCTCGTCCGGCACGGAGGCACCCGAGGAAATACCCACGGATTCGACACCTTCAAACCATGCGGGGTCAAGTTCCGAAGCATCATCAACACGATGGGCGCGACCAGCGGCGCCAACAGCCGTTTTTGAGGCGTACCGCGCGTTAAGTCCCTCCTGAGCGACTTCCATCAACCGCACGGAATTCGAGGAATTCGCGGAGCCGACAATCACCACGCAATCGGCTTGCTCGGCAACGAGCTTGACCGCCGCCTGACGATTCGACGTGGCATAGCAGATATCGGAGTTCGGCGGCATTTCAAGCCATGGGAAACGAGCTTTGAGCGCGGTGATCGTGCCAGCGGTCTCATCGACGCTCAACGTGGTCTGCGTAAGCAGCACCAGTTTCGTGTCAGGTTGGAAATCCAACGAGTCGACGTCGGACGCATGCTCGATCAAATGCACATGTTCCGGCGATTCCTCCACCACGCCAACGGCCTCATCGTGGCCTTTATGCCCAATGTAGATGATCTCGTAACCTTCCTTGACAAAACGCAGCACCTCGCGATGCACTTTGCTTACCAGCGGGCAGGTGGCATCGACCACATGCATGCCGCGCGCCGCGGCCTCGGCTTTGACCGCCGGAGACACGCCGTGGGCGGAAAATACGATTGGGATGCCGGCTTCGGCGGCGGCATCGGGGATCTCAGCCAATTCCTGCACGAACACCGCGCCCTGCGCGGCCAAATCCTCGACGACATGCTTGTTGTGCACGATCTGGCGGCGCACATACACCGGCGGCAATCCGTCGGCACGTGGCGTATCGGCGGATTTGAGAATCGTCCGCACCGTCAGAATCGCCCTATCCACGCCGGCGCAGAATCCGCGCGGATCCGCCAGCACGATGCGTTTGCCCATGTCAAGCCGCCTTCCAATCGTATCCATCCATCACAACAGCAATCACCAATATTAAGGCACGGGCGCCGTCAATCGACATCGGCCGTCTTCATCCGCAGAATTTCCACACGACAAGCGCATCCACCACCACATCGTGAGCGGTAACATAGTAGCGGAAACACAGTCGACAACACTATGGAGTGATTTATGACCTGCACCAATCTGCCGCCACGCACCGGACAGCAATTTTCCATTTCGCATGGCGATTACCATGCCGTCGTCACCGAGTTGGGCGCGACGCTGCGCAAACTGACCTACCAGGGCGAGGACATCATCGTCTCCCCCGGTCCGGATGACATGGTGACCTGCTGCCACGGCCAGCTGCTCATCCCGTTCCCGAACCGCATCGAGAATGGCGAATACACCTTCGAAGGCAAGACCTACACGCTGCCGATCGACGAGCATGAGCGCCACAACGCCATCCACGGCTACGGCAAGCGCGCGTTCTGGAAGCTTGTCTCCCTTAAAGAGGATGCCGTGACCCTCAGCTGGCGCGCCCCCAACATGGAGGGATATCCGTTCGACATCGTGGTGACCGCGACGTACAGCCTCGCCGACGATGGCCTGCATCTGAACATCAGCGCCTACAACAACGGCGATGCGGACGCACCGTGGGCCTTGGCCATCCACCCGTGGCTCGCCAACGGCTTCAACGGATACGGCGATGAGATCGACGCCCACAACGCCAAGTGCAGCCTGACCGTGCCGGGGCGCACGCATGTCACCGTCAACGAGAACCTCATTCCGACCGGCACCGAGCCGGTGGACGGCACCAAGTACGACCTGCGTAAGGACACGCTGCTCACCGAGCAGCCGTTCGACGACGCTTGGACGGATCTGGAGCATGCCGAAGACGGCACCGTCACCGCGGTGTTCACCCGTCCGGACGGCAAGAAGGTGCGTGTGGGCGGCGACGAGACCGTCACCTCGTTCCAGGTGTGCACCGGCACCGGTTTCCCGGCCGTCAAGCATCCGGCCGGCGTGGCGGTGGAACCGCAGACGGCATACGCGAACGCGTTCAACACCGGCAAGGACCTCATCGTCATCAAGCCGGGCGAGACGTCAAGCACGGCGCTGTTCATCGGGATGCTCGACTGATATAATCACCATCGGAATAAGTCCCGGCCACACAGCGGACGCCGAATTTGGCAAACGTCTCGCTCGTGTGCGATAATCCCGAAGGCTTATTAATCGCAAGTAAAGGAGTCCAATCATGGGCATGCGCGGACGTAAGCGCAAGGATCGTCGTAAGAAGGCCGCCAATCACGGCAAGCGCCCGAACGCCTGATCCCTGCCGGCGCGAATAGCGTCACAGAGCATGGAAAACCCCGCGGAATCATTACGGTTCGCGGGGTTTTCCCATATTCAGACGCTGATGCGGCGGGCGCGCCTCGCGTCACATCAGCGTGGCACTTGGCGCATGAAACGCCGCACGTCCTTCCAATTACTCGTCACAACAGTGGTCGAGTGTCGCCTCGAGCCTGTCGATCAGGCTTTGCGGCGCGTGTTTCGGCCGCAGGTACGCGCGCATCGCTGCGATCAGCGCACGTTCGCGTTCATCGCAACAGGTCTCCGGGTCGAAGCAGTCCCCGGAGGCCACGACATGCACGCTGGCATGCGTCACCTGCGTCACCACACCGTTCGTGTTGGTGGTGGTCGAAGTAATGGAGATGTGCCGTTCCATTGGTTCGCTCATGGTCGATCCTTCCCGGCAGTGGCATAGCCACGTTCCTTGGCGTAATTGGCAAGCTCACGTTTCAGCTGTGTGCGGGCGCGGTTGAGCCGGCTCATCACGGTGCCGATTTTCACGCCTTGTTCCTCAGCTACCTGGCTGTATGATTTGCCGTCGATCGCGGCGTCGATGAAAACCTGCCTGCGTTCCGGGGAAAGCCGGTTCAAAGCGGCCATGATCTCCTCCGGCGCGTAGGCGTCCAAGTATTCCTGTTCGGCGGATTTGAGCTGTTCGGAGGAATGCTCGGACGCGGAATACAGGTCCCAGTCGTCGTATTCGCCGGTGGAATCGTTGGCGCGTTGCGGCCGTCGCTTGGCTTTGGCGTACTGGTTGAAATAGGCGTTGCGTTCGATGGTGGTCATCCAAGCCGCGAAATTCGTTCCTTCTTTGAAGGAGTCGAACGCCTTGAATCCACGTTCGAAGGTGTCCTGCACCAGATCCTGCGCGTCGTCGGGATTGTTGGTCAGTTTCATCGCCTGCCGGTACAGCGAGTCCACGACGGGCATGGCAAGCTTCTCAAACCGCGCGCGCCGGCCTGCCATGGATTCCGTTTCTTGTTCAGTCACACCCTCATTGTAACTTCCCCGACGTCACACGTCGTGCACATGGTTGCCGCTAAAATGGCTCTTCGGTATCCGCTCGGCGTCTCATACACAGGGAGAACACGAAAACATGGCTTTGACTCTGGAATCGGCGGCCCGACTGCTCGATAGGCACGGACTGCTGCGCGAAATCATCCGCGGCGATGTCTGGACGCTTGATCCGCACGACATCAAGGGATTCGACGAGCCGTTCTCCGCAATCACCTACGACACCCGCAAGGTGGAGCCGGGCACGTTCCTGTGCTGCAAGGGCCGTTTCAAGGCCGAATATCTGCAGGGCATCGACGAACGCGGCCTTGCCGCCTATGTGTCGGAGAACGACTTCTCCGACGCCACGCAAGCTCCGGGCCTTATTGTGGATGACGTGCGCAAGGCCATGGCTTTGCTATCGGCTGAATTCTATGGTCGTCCGCAGGACCAGTTGAAGGTGGTCGGCATCACCGGCACCAAAGGCAAGACCACCACCGCCTATCTCACGCAGGCGATGCTCAATGGCTGTTCCGGCGGCAAGTGCGCGCTGTTTTCCTCCGTGGACAATTGTCTTGACGGCCACACCTACGTGGAATCCGATCTGACCACGCCGGAATCCATGGATGCGTTCCGCATGATGCGCGAGGCCGTTGATAACGGCATGGAATATCTCGTCATGGAGGTCTCCTCGCAGGCCTACAAGGTGGACCGCGTGTTCGGTCTCACATTCGACGTGGCCGCGTTCCTCAACATCAGCCCGGACCATATCAGCCCGATCGAGCATCCGACGTTCGAGGATTATCTCCACTGCAAGCGTCAGATCGTCAAGAACTGCCGTGCCCTCGTATTGGGTGCCGATTGCGCGCGCGCCGACCTCATCCGGCAGGACGCACGTCATGCCAGCGTTCCCGTCACCACGTTCGCGCTTGGCGGCGATTCCACGGCAGACGTCATGGCCGCGCCGGCGAATGACGATCACAGCCGCTTCTCCATCGTCATCGACGGCACCTCGATCGGCGAGTTGAGCCTGACATTGGACGGCGATTTCAACTATGCGAACGCGGCGGCGGCCGTCGCGATCGCCCGTGCGGCCGGTTTCGATTTCGGTTCCGCACAGGCCAAGGACGCGTTGCGTGAGATGGAGCCGGTACGCATCGCCGGACGTATGGAGCATTTCAAGGACACGCGGTCGAACACCATCGCCATTGTTGATTACGCGCATAACTACGCGTCCGTCACCGCGTTGCTTGACTACGTCGATCAGCGTTACGGCAGCGAAAAGCCGGAAATCACGCTCATCACCGGCTCCGCTGGAAACAAGGCATACGATCGCCGCGCCGAAATCGTCCACGCCGCGCAGGACCGCATCGACCATCTCGTGCTCACTTTCGAAGACACCGACGACGAGCCTGTGGAACAGGTCTGCGCGGACATGAACGACAGCGTCACCAACCCGCAGCTTGACGTGAAGACCATTCTCGACCGTGCCGAAGCCGTGGAGACCACGGCAAGCCGCGATCGCAAGGATCCCGAGCATCTGCACATCATCCTCATCATCGGCAAAGGCAACGAACGTTGGTTCAAAGACCACGGCAAGCACATCCCTTACGAGGGCGACGACCGCATCGTGGAACGCGTGTTCCGTCTCAAATAACAACTAAGGTGAAGGCATTATGACACGATTCCAACCGATTCTGCTGGGCAGCGACATCAACGTCTACGGCATGGCCAGGGCGTTCCATGAGGAGTACGGCCTCGTTTCCGAGGCGTATGCGTATTTCCAGCTGAGCCCCACGAAATTCAGCCGTATCGTCAACGTGCACATCGTCGACGATTTCAACAACTTCGTCACGTTCCGTAATTTCATGCTCAAGCTCGGCAAGCGTATGAAGGCCGAGGATCCGGAACGCGTGCTGCTGCTCATTCCCTGCGGCGACGTGTACGCCAATCTGCTGAGCCAGTGCGGCGACGATCTTCGCGAATATTTCGTATACAACACGCTTGACGCGAACCTTTCGCGCCGGCTCGCCTACAAGTCCACGTTCTACCAGATCTGCGAGCAGCATGATCTGCCCCATCCGAAGACGCGCACCGTCACCGCCGATGAGGTGAAGGCAGGAGCCTACCGTGATTTGCCGTTCAGCTATCCGGTGGCCATGAAGCCCGCGAATTCGGTGGAATGGCTCAACATCGATTTCGAGGGCCGTCGCAAGGCCTACATCTTCAACGATCCGGCCGAATTGGAGACCATCATCAAGCGTGCGTACGATGCCGGATACACGTCCGAAATGGTGATTCAGGACTTCATCCCCGGCGACGATTCCCGCATGCGTGTGCTGAACGCCTATGTGGACCAGCATCATCGCGTGCGTATGATGTTCCTCGGCCACCCGCTGCTGGAGGATCCCTCCCCTGTCGCCGCGGGCAATTATGCGGCCATTCTGCCCGACTACAACGAGGGTGTGTTCCGTCGTATCAAGGCTTTCCTCGAGGACATCAAATACGAGGGCGTGGCCAATTTCGACATGAAGTACGACGAACGCGACGGCGAGTACAAGCTGTTCGAAATCAACCTTCGCCAGGGACGTTCCAGCTATTTCGTCACGCTGAACGGATTCAATCTGGCGAAGTATTTCGTCGACGACCTCGTCGAGGACACGCCGTTCGACGGCAACACCCTGTTCGGCCGCGGTTCGAAGCTGTGGCTTGAGATTCCGAAGTCGATTTTCCTTGATTACGTCGCAGAAGGCGCTGACAAGGAAACCGGCAAGCGCATGCTCAAGTCGGGCGATTGGGGTACCACCTTGGAGTATTCCAAGGATATGAATCCGCTGCGTTGGCTGATGATTCGGCACATGTTCTCGATTTACAAGAAGAGCTATGCCAAGTACTTCACCAAGAAGGGCGAGCTTAAGTGAAACGACCGTTTTTCGCCGTACTGGGCGGCATGGGCACGCTGGCCACCGAAAGCTACATCCGCTTGGTCAACCGCGCCACGCATGCCCATTGCGATCAGGATTATCTGGACTACATCGTCTTCAACGATTCCTCCGTGCCGGACCGCACCGCGTACATTCTCGGCGAATCCGACGAGAATCCCTTCCCCGTACTCGCCGACGATATCGAGAAGGCAACGGCGATGGGCGCGAGTTTCATTGTGCTCACCTGCAATACCGCGCACTATTTCTATGACGATTTCCAGGCGTTGACGACGGTGCCGATTCTGCATATGCCACGCGGCGCGGTGGCACGCATGGCTCAGCGTTATCCGAAGGATCGTTTTCCGCGGGTCGGTTTCCTCGGCACCGTGGGTTCGCGCAAATCCGGCGTGTACAAGCGTGCCGTCGAAGAGGCCGGGTACACGTTCGTCGAACCGACCGACGAGTTGCAGGCCCGTATCACTTCGTTGATTTATGACGATGTGAAAGGTAGTGGCGAGCTCAATCTGGAACGCTACGAATCGGTGTTGCGCGATATGCTCGATCCGGCAGGCCCCTGCGCGTGCGACACGCTGATATTGGGCTGCACCGAGCTGAGCGTGCTCAACGAGGCGTTTCCGCTGCCCCAGCTGCCGGTCATCGACGCGCAGGCCGTGCTGGTGGAAGATACCGTGGCGCGGGCCGAAGCGTTGCGCGCGTAGCTATTATTTGTCACGCCTATCTTCGACTGCTTAGGCGTCGGACGATAAAACAAGATTGTGGGTGGCTTCCCATTGCCTGGGGAGCCACCCACAATCTGTTTTATATGGACGGTGTACGCCGCACGTATGGCGTCATCGTCCGATGTTGTTTCGCTTCGTCACTTCGTTTCGTTTTCCGAAGCCGTTTCCGCATCCGCCGGTTCGTTGGCATCCGCCGCCTCATCCATTTCATCCGCATCGGCGTCTGCTAAAACGGAATCGTCCGGACCGACGCTGCCGAAATCGTTGATGTTGAAATCGGGGTTGGCGTCGGATTCGAAATCCACGTCAGCCTCGTCCTGCTTTTTGCGCGGTTCCGGATCGACGGCTTCCTGGAACACACGTTCGGCCTTTGGCTTCTTCAGGTCGGGGTTGATCTTCTCCTCCAGCATGAGTCGCGCATCACCGGCGGTGGTGAAGCTGCCACAGACGAGCACGCCATGACCGTAGCCGACGCCCAGTTCGTCATCGGCATCAACCATGTTGACGGCTTCCTGGATGGCGTCCGGCAATTCGGGAATGCAGGTGACGCGTTCCGGCCCGAAAACACGGTCCGCGATCTTCTTCAGATCCTCAGCCGGCATCACTCGGTCACGCCACGAGTTCTCGGTGACGATCACATGGCTCAGCAACGGTTCGAGCACGCCCAGATACTCCTCGACCTGCTTGTCCCCCATCATGGCGACCACGCCGACGAGCTGCTGGAAATCATAGTTCTCTTCAATGGCGGCACGCAGCGATTCGGCCGCGTTCACGTTGTGCCCGCCATCAAGGATGATGGTAGGCGAGGTACGAATTTGTTCGATACGTCCCGGAATGCGTACGCTGCTCAACGCTTCGGCCACCAAATCGCCGTCCAACGCGCCGTTGACGGGAATCACCACTTCCGCCGCGCACAGTGCGGCGAGCGCGTTGTGTGCCTGATGCTCGCCGAATTTGGCGATCGGCACTTCCGTGTAAGTGCCGTTCGGAGTGCGCAGGGTGGCCACCTGGCCGCCAACGGCCGGCACTCGGGTAACGACTTCCGATTCGACGCCGTCGCGCACCAAGCTGGCGTGGTTCTCTTTGGCCGCGGCCTCGATAATCGGCATGACCTCGTCCTCGTGTGGCTGGCGGCCGATGATGGCGGTGCAGTTCGGCTTGATGATGCCGACCTTTTCCGTGGCGATTTCCTCCACGGTGTCGCCGAGCCATGCCATGTGGTCCATGTCGACCGGGCCGATGATGGCCGCGTCCGCGTCGAGCACGTTGGTGGCGTCCCATCGGCCGCCCATGCCGACTTCCACGATGGCGACGTCGACCGGCGCGTCGGCGAATTTCCAGATGGCCATGGCGGTGAGCACTTCGAAGAAGCTCATCTTCGGCTTGCCCAGCTCGCCCATTTTCATGTCCACGATGGCGACAAGGTCCTTGACCTGGTCCCAGGTGTCGACGAAATCGTCGTCGGACAGCTGCTGGCCGTCGATGGCGATGCGCTCATTGACGTGTTCCAGATGGGGCGAGGTGTATAGGCCCGTACGCATGCCGTAGGCGCGGCAGATGGCTTCGGCCATACGTGCCGTGGAGCCCTTGCCGTTGGTGCCGGTGATGTGGATGACGCGGAACGACTGCTCCGGATGGCCCATGATGTCGAGGATCATCTTCATGCGTTGCAGGTCGAGATTGGTGGTGTTGCGTTCCGATGGACGGCTCATGATGTCGCGTTCGACGTCGATCATGCTTTCGTTGTTGCGATTGGGATGTTCGAATGACATATTTCCCGTTTTCCTCCCGTACCTTGCGGACAGCACACTAAACTTTTCCCATTCTAGATGTCCGCATGAACGTTGCGCGCCGGGAAAAGTTATAGGATGGGTTGCGGTAATTTCCGTACGTTACGAATGCATGTTCAGGAGATGTGATGGGCGAAGTCATTACTGACAAGGACAAGGAATACGAGAAGATGGAGCGGGAGTCCGCTCCGGGACCGGATCAGGCCATGAGCGATCGTGTGAACAATCGTTCGCTGCGTCCGCGTTCCGAGGCGTTCAAGGAGTTCATGACCACCGGTTGGGATGACAACGAGCCGCAGATCGAGCCGTTGGAGTCCTCCAAGTACACGCCGGCGCGTCTGGAGGCGTTGGGCAAGGCGTTCCTGGGCGAGCGTATCGTGATTCCGGCCGGACAGCCGAAGGTGCGCAACAACGATTGCGATTACGCGTTCCGTCCGGATACGACGTTCTCCTACTACACCGGTTTGGGTGAGGATTTCGAGGCCGGCGCGGTGCTGGTGCTGAATCCCGTCGATCCGGATTCTCCGGAGGCGAAGGCCGGCAAGACGCATGTTCCGGAACTGTTCGTGGCTCCGCGTGCCAACCATTACACGCAGGACTTTTTCATGAACGCCCATTATGGCGAGTATTGGGTGGGTCCGCGTGCCGGTGTGAAGGAAATGACCGCGATGACCGGCATCGAAACCAACGACATCACGCAGCTGCCCGACGCGTTGAGCAAGGATGTCGGCACTGAGGCCGGCGCGGTGCGCGTGCGCGTGATCCGCGAAGCCGATCCGGCGATTACCAGCATGGTCGAGGAGATCCGTGAAGCCAACGGTTTCGCCGATCCGGACAACAACACCGCTGCCGATGACAAGCTGCACGAATTCGCCGCCGAGGCACGCATGTGCAAGGATGAGTATGAGGTTCGTGAGATGCGCAAGGCCGTGGCCGCAACCAAGCATGGTTTCGACAACATTCTGCGCAAGATTCCGTCTTCCCTTGGCAAGCCGCGTTCGGAGCGCATGCTGGAGGGCGCGTTCAACGCCATCTCCCGCGAGGAGGGCAACGAGGTCGGCTACGACACCATCATCGCTTCCGGCGCCCACGCTCCGATTCTGCATTGGATGCGCAATACCGGTACCGTGGAGTCGGGCGAGCTGCTGCTCATCGACGCCGGTGTGGAGGTCAACAGCCTGTATACCGCCGACATCACCCGCACGTTCCCGACCAACGGCAAGTTCACCGATTTCCAGAAGAAGCTGTACCAGGCCGTGTTGGATTCCCAGCAGGCCGGTTTCGAGGTGGCCAAGCCGGGCGCCACGTATTCGGACATCCACCATGCGTGCATGCGCGTGATCGCCGAACGTCTGCATGACTGGGGTATTCTGCCGGTCGATGTCGAGGAGTCGCTCTCCCCTGAAGGCCAGCAGCATCGCCGTTGGCTCGCCTGCGGCGTGGCCCACCATCTGGGTCTCGACGTGCATGATTGCGCGCAGGCGCGTTATGAGTCGTATCAGAACGCCAAGATTCGTCCGGGCATGATCTTCACCATCGAACCGGGCCTGTACTTCCGTGAGGATGACCTGCTGATTCCGCCGGAATACCGTGGCATCGGCATTCGTATCGAGGATGACGTGCTCATGACCGAGGATGGTCCGGAATGGATTTCCGCGGGCATTCCGAAGCAGATCGACGATGTCGAGGCATGGATGGCCGATATGGCCGCCGAAGGCGCGAAGGCCTGAGGACGCATCATGCCCACGCCTGAATTCGTACTCTCGCTACGTGAAAAAATAGGCCACGATCTGTTATGGCTCATGGGCGTCTCCGGCTATGTCGAGGACGAGCAGGGCCGTGTGCTGTTGGGGCGTCGTTCCGACACCGGCGAATGGGCCATGGTGTATGGCATCAACGAGCCCGGAGAGGAACCGGCCGATACCGTTGCCCGCGAGGTCAAGGAGGAGACCGGCGTGGATGTGGTCGTCACCGATCTGGTGTCGGTCAAATCGTCCAGAAAGGTCCTCACCTATGCGAATGGGGACAACACCATGTACATGGATCACCTGTTCATCTGCAGGCCCGATCCGAATGGCAACACGGAGCCGTTCGTCGGCGATGAGGAAAGCCTCAGCGTAGGCTGGTTCTCCCCTGATGCTCTGCCCGAACCGTTGGCAGCCACCACGGTGGAACGCATGGCTTACGTACGCGAATATCTGAAGGCCAAGGCGAATGGCGATTCGCATGCCCAGTTTGCCTTCAACGGCACCATCCGCTGAAATCGCCTTCCATACATCATAAAATGGAATCCCCGCAACGTTTCAAGCGTTGCGGGGATTCCTTTTTATTAGATTCCGTGGATCAGCTCACTGCTGGGCGGCAAGCAGCTCATGCAGATGCTCGCGATGCTTGCGCTGTTCGCGCGGATCGGGCACCGGCAGGGAGGCCAGCAGCTTCTGCGTGTACGGGTTCTGCGGATTCTGCATGATCTGGTCCGCATCGCCATGTTCCACGATCTGGCCCTTGTGCATCACCATGATGCGGTCGGCGAGCATGTCGACCACGGCGAGGTCGTGCGTGATGAACAGGCATGCGAAGCCGATTTCGGCCTGCAGCTTCTTGAACAGTTCCAGCACCTTCGCCTGCACCGACACATCCAACGCGGAGGTCGGTTCGTCGGCGATGAGCAGGCTCGGCTTCAACGCCAACGCGCGTGCCAAGGAGGCGCGCTGGCGCTGGCCGCCGGACAGCTCGTGCGGGAAACGGTTCATGTAGGCGCGCGGAAGCTGCACCATCTCAAGCAGATCGCCCACATACTTGCGGGCGTCTGATACCGACGAGAACTTCTTGTGCACGATCAACGGTTCGGCCACGTTTTCCGCGATGGTCATCAGCGGATTGAACGAGCTGCCCGGATCCTGGAACACGAAGCCGATGTCGGCGCGTTTGGGTTTGAAGTCGCGTTCCTTCACACCGTTCATTTCTATGCCTAGAACGTTCAGGGAACCGCCGGAAACCTTCTGCAGGCCTGCGATGGCACGGCCAGTGGTGGATTTGCCGGAACCGGACTCGCCTACCAGACCGAGCACTTCGGAACGGTGGATGGTGAAGTCGATGCCGTCCACGGCCTTGAAATCAGGCTGCATGAGATGACCCGGATACGTGATGGTCAGTCCCTTGGCCTCGACCGCGATGGGCTGATCGCGCCAATCCTTCTCACGTTCGATGACCTTGCCATCGGCATCCTTGACGACCAGTTTCTGGCCAATACGCGGCACGGCGGCAAGCAGACGCTTGGTGTAGTCGTCCTTCGGCGAGTAGAAGATCTGCTCGACGCTGCCCTGTTCGACGACGTGGCCGCGGTACATGACCACGACCTCATCGGCGATGTCGGCGATCACGCCCATGTTGTGGGTGATGATGAGCACGGATGCGTCGAACTCGTCGCGCGCCAGACGCAGCAGGTCGAGGATTTCGGCCTGCACGGTCACGTCGAGGGCGGTGGTCGGCTCGTCGGCCAGAATCAGGCCGGGGTTGAGCACCAGGGCCATGGCGATGACGATGCGCTGCTTCTGGCCGCCGGAGAACTGGTGTGGGTAGTAGTCGATGCGGGTTTCCGCGTCCGGAATGCCGACCTTCTTGAGAATGTCGATGGACTTGGCACGGAGTTCCTTCTTGTCCTTCATGCCATGGGCGCGAAGGCCTTCCTCGATCTGCCATCCGATGGTGTACACCGGGTTGAGCACCGAATTGGGCTCCTGGAACACCATGGCCGCTTCGGCGCCGCGCATTTCGCGCAGCTGTTCGCCGGACAGCGACAGCACTTCCAGCTCTTCGGTGCCCGCGCGGTTCGACAGGTACACCGCGCCGGAGGTCGTAGCGGTCTCCGGCAGCAGCTTGATGAGGGAGCGTGCGGTCACGGACTTGCCGGAACCGGACTCGCCCACCACGCCGATGACCTTCTTACGGGGAATTTCGAAGCTGATCTTGTCGATGGCTTTGATGGAACCGGCGTCGGTCATGAACGAGACGCTGAGGTCCTTGATCTCGGCGAGATTGCCTTCCTTGATTTCACTCATCGGTTCACTCCCCTTCCTCGGAAGCCCATTCGGAAGCCACGAATGACGGATCACGGTCGGTGACGGTCACCGGTTTGTCGCTGGCTCCCATCGGATTCTTCGCCGCCTCAAGTTCGGCGACGACCTCGTTGCGCTTGCCTGGCTCCTGGCTGGGGTCCACGGACGTGTCTTCGATGGAGCCGACCACTTCGCCTGCGGACTTGCGGGCGCGCAGACGCGGATCGGCCAGATCGTTCAGCGATTCGCCCACCAGGGTGATGCCCAGCACGATGAGCACGATGGCCAGACCCGGGAACACGGCGGTCCACCAGATGCCGGCGGTCACATCGGAGACGGCGCGGTTGAGGTCGTATCCCCATTCGGCGGCCGCGGTCGGTTCGATGCCGAAGCCCAGGAAGCCCAGGCCCGCAAGGGTCAGGATGGCTTCGGAGGAGTTCAGCGTCAGGATGACCGGCAGGGTTCGTGTGGAGTTCTTGAACAGGTGCTTGGTCATGATGCGCCACGTGGAGGCGCCGACCACGCGGGCGGATTCCACGTACGCGGATTCCTTGATGCGGATCACTTCGGCGCGGATGGTACGGAAGTATTGCGGAATATAGACCACGGTGATGGAGATGCCGGAGGCGAAGATGCCGCTCCACAGGCCGGACTGGCCGTGGGAGATCATGATCGCCATCAGAATCGCCAGCAGCAGCGACGGGAAGGAGTACACGGCGTCGGCGATCATGACGAGCACACGATCGACCCATCCGCCGAAATAGCCGGAGACCAGGCCGAGCAGCACGCCTGCGAAAATCGACAGCAATACCGCGACGACGATGGCGATGACGGCGGTGCGGGCACCCCAGACCACACGGCTGAACACATCGTAGCCACCTGCAGTGGTGCCCCAGATGTGTTCGGAGGACGGTGCCGCCTGGGCCGGGAAGGAAACGCCGTCGGCGCCCTTGAGCTGCGCGTAGCTGTATGGCGCGATGAGCGGCGCGAAAATGGCGACCAGCAGGAAGAACGCCGTGAGCACGAGGCCCGTGATCAGCATGCCTTTCTGCCAGCCGACTGCGACGCGTAGTTCCTTGATGATCGGAATCTTATGCCAGAATGGCGTCTTGTTGCCGAGCTTGAGCTCGTCCAGACGATTGTCGCCTGGAACGGTGACCTTGTTGGCAGATGCTGCGGTCATGTCAGTACCTCACTCTCGGGTCGACCAACGCGGCGATGACGTCGACGATGAAGTTGACGACGGCCACGATGATGGCGATTAGGATAACGATGCCCTGCACGGCCACGAAGTCGCGTGCCTTCAGGTACTGCGACAGCATGAAGCCGAGTCCCTTCCATTCGAAGGTGGTTTCGGTGAGCACCGCGCCTGCGAGCATCAGGGCGATCTGCATGCCCATGACGGTGATGATTGGAATCAACGCCGGCTTCCATGCGTGCTTGTTGAGCAGGCGTTTCTCGGAGACGCCGCGGGAACGTGCCGCTTCGACGTAGCCGGAATTGTAGGTGGCGATCACGTTGGTGCGCACCAGACGAATGAATACGCCGGCGGTCAACAGGCCCAACGCAAGGGCCGGCAGCACGGCATGGCGCAGCACGTCCAGCAGTACGGACATGTCGCCCAGCTGAATCGCGTCGATGATGTAGAAGCCGGTCGGCGACACCAGTCGGGAGAACTGCATCTCGCTGCCAAGCGATGAGCGCCCGGATGCCGGCAGCACGTTCAGCCAGATGGCGAAGATGAGCTTCAGAATCAGGCCGAGGAAGAACACCGGGGTGGCATAGCACAGGATGGCGAAGGTGCGGATGCCCGCATCGGCCGCGTGGTCACGCTTGCGTGCGGCGATGCGTCCCAAGCCGATGCCGACGATGAGCGCGACGATGAGCGCGAGGAACGCCAGCTCGAATGTAGCGGCACCATAGTGAGTAAGGATGGTACTCACTTTTTGGTTATCGGTCAATGTGGTGCCGAGATCGCCATGCAGCAGGCCGCCAAGATAATCGATGTACTGCACGATGAGCGGACGGTCATAACCGGCCGCGTGGATACGCTTCTGCAGTTCCTCGGGAGTGAGACGGCCACCAAGAGCGGCGGAAATCGGATCGCCGGTAGCGCGCATCACGAAGAAGACGATGGTTACAAGAATAAATACTGTAGGAATGATCAGCAGAAAGCGTGTGAGCACGAAACGGAAGAATCCGCTTGAAAGCTTGTTTTTCTTGGCTTTCGGCTGAGCCTCGGTTGCGCTTTGCGTCACGTCGGGCTCCTTTTCCTTATTGGTGTTTTAGATACAAATTGAGCCCCTGCCTGACTTAGGCGGGTCAGGCAGGGGCGGTCAAAGCCTTCCGTCAGGCCTTGGTCACGGACGAGTAGCGGAAGCGGAAGGAAGCGTCAAGGACGACACCCTTCACATTAGAACCGGTGACCGCAACCTGGGCACCCTGCAGCAGCGGGATGGTGGACAGGTCATCGGTTTCGAGCTTCTGGATTTCCTTCAACAGGTCCTCACGGGCCTTGGCGTCAGTCTCTCCGGCCTGCTTGACGATCAGATCGTTGACTTCCTTGTTGGAGTATCCGTTGTTCACGAAGTTGCCGTCACGGAAGAATGGGGACAGGTAGTTGTCCGGATCGGAGTAGTCAGGGAACCAACCGAGCTGGTAGACCGGGTAGGAACCATCGGAATCCTCGGTGACCACACGGTCCTTGTTGAACTGGGTCCATTCGGTGGACTGCAGGTCGACCTTGAACAGGCCGCCTTCCTCGAGCTGGGCCTTGATGGCCGCATACTCGTCGGCGGAGGACTGGCCGTAGTGGTCCGGGTTGTACTGGAGCTTCAGGTCTACCGGGGTCTTCACACCGGCGGCTTCGAGGGTCTTCTTGGCCTTGGCCGCATCCGGCTTGCCGGAACCGTCGCCATAGGCTGCCTTCAGGGTGTCGTCGTGGCCGGACAGGCCATCCGGAATGAAGGAGTACAGCGGGGTGTAGGTGCTCTTGTAGACCTTGGTGGCCAGCTCGTTGCGGTCGATCAGGCTTGCGACGGCCTGACGCACGGCCTTGGCCTTGTCGGCGTTCGGCTCGCTGGACTTCTCGCCGTACGGCATGATCTTGAAGTTGAAGGCGAGGAAGCGCTCTTCGCCGCCCGGTCCCTTGACGACCTTGACCTTGTTGTCCTTGGACAGGTCCTCGACGTCGGTCGGGGTCATGGAGCGGTAGGCCACGTCGACCTGGCCCTGCTGCACGGCCATCTTCAGGTTGGAGGAGTCGGCGAAGTACTTGACCTGCACAACGTCGTTCTTAGCTGGGGTCAGACCCTTGTAGGAATCGTTCTTGGCATATGCCAGGGCCTCGTTCACCTTGTAGGAGGTGAGCTTGTACGGGCCTGCGAAGGCGTTGTCCTTGACGATGGTGTTGGCATCGGTCAGCTTGTCGGCGGAGAAGGACTCTTCGTCGACGATCGGACCGGCCGGGCTGGAGAGCACCTGCTTCAGGGTCACGTCGTCCTTGACCGCGGAGTGGAACACGACGGTGGTGTCATCCTTGGTCTCGACGGACTCGATGTTGGCCAGCAGGGAGGACGGACCGTTCTCGTCGTTGATCTTCTTGATACGGTCGAAGGAGAACTTGACGTCGGAGGCGGTCAGATCGTGGCCGTTCGCGAACTTCAGGCCCTTCTTGAGCTTGACGGTGAACTCGGTGCCGTCGGCGCTCCAGGTGCCGTCATCGGCGGCGATGTCCGGAGACAGCTCGGAAGTGTTGTAGTTCTGCGCGTACAGGAACGGGAACACCTGAATCTGCACGGCGTAGGAACCGTTGTCGTAGGAGCCAGCCGGATCAAGGCTGGTGATCTTATCGGTCGTGCCGACGGTGATGGTGTTGCCGGTTGCGGCGCCACCGTCCTTCACGCCGCCGCAGGCGGCCAGGGAAGCCAGAGCCGCGACAGAAGCCAGAGCGGCGATAACTTTCTTGCGATTCACTATGGAATCCTCTCTTTTCTATCCGAATCGCCCCTGTGCAAGGCGATATAGTGACAAGAATCGGCGCGCAATGTTAACCGTACGTTTCATTGGAGGCCGTTTTACCCACCTACCTTATATTCGTCGTTTTCTGCTATGCATTAAAACGGCGAAATTCCAACGTTTTAACGACTACTGAAAGAAAATAAGAAAAACCAGCCATTTTATGAGACGGACCCAGCCAAAGTCGCATTCAAGGTCTACGTCCTTCTTTTTTACTCATTGCTTTCGCACAGAGAGACCCAGATAAGCGCGCGACACGCGGCACAACACGAATTGCATTAATCAATTAACGGCGTTAATATATTAAGAAGTTCAATGAGGGTCCATGCACTGTCGCAAGGAGGTGAGCATGAGTAGGTACAGCGCCCAACAGTTATCGATCTCGGAAAACAACCGTTCCCGTATCCTGCAATACCTGTACCACAATGGCATCTGCTCACGCGCGCAGATCGCCAAAGCCATCAAGCTCACTCCGGCGGCAATCACCAAAATCACCGCGAAACTGCTGGCGCAGGGCATCATCGAAGAAACCGGCGACATGGACGGAGACAAGAACCGCCGTTCCATCGGTCTGAATCTCAATTGCGCCAAATACCACATCATCGGCGTGAAGTTCGCCCGCAGTCTGGTGCAAATCGCGGTCTTCGACCTCAAGTGCAACCGTATCTTCCTGTCCGACTTGCCTACCGTCAGCGAAGAGCACATCCCCGAAACGGTGGAGCGCATTCGAGATACCGTACGCCAGCTCATCAAGGACGACCCCAGCATCGTGGCCGTCGGCATGGCGGTTCCGGGGCCCTATTTAAAGGACGAAGGACGCACCGCTTTGGTCTCCTCCATGCAGGGCTGGAGGCAAATCAACTTCATCGACGAATTCAGCAACGCATTCAGCGTCCCCGTGTTCGTCGAACAGGACGCCCGCGCCGGCGCGCTGGCGCAGTTCCTGCTCAATCCGGAACTGTCGGAAGGTTCCCTCGCCTACTATCTGCTTGGCGAAGGCATCGGCCTCGGAGTCATCGACAACGGCACCATCTACTACGGCGAGCACGGCACCGCCACGGAAATCGGACACGTCTCCATCGACGTGAACGGCAAGCCATGCGACTGCGGCAATGTCGGATGCCTGGAACGCTACTGCTCCGCCAACGCCATCCACGAACGGCTCAACGCCAATCCGAGCATCATTCCCGGATGCGAGACGATGACACATGCGCAGGCTTGCGCAGCACTGTTCGCCAAGGCGAACGCGGGAAACGAGACCGCGACGCTTCTGATGCTCGATGTTGCCCGATACGTTGGGTACGGCGCGGTCACCATCATCAACGCTTTCAATCCGACACACATCGTTCTTGGAGACATCATCGCGCAAGCCGGCCAGCCGTTGCTCGACGAAGTCACACAAGTCGTGCGCGAACGCACGATCCCCGAAATCGGGCGCAACACCCGAATCACCCTGTCCGCCCTGCCCACCGACGCCACCGTTACCGGTGCCGCCGCCGTGGCGATAACCAATTTTCTGGAACATCCTTCGATGTTCTTCGACGTCGCATAGCACGCCGCCCACCAAAGAAAGGAACCACCCATGTCCAAGCCAATCGTCATCGCCCTCGGTGAAATCCTGTGGGATATGCTCCCCACCGGCAAGCGCGCCGGCGGCGCTCCCGTCAACTTCGCCTACCACGCGTCCCAGAACGGCGCGGAAAGCTACGCCATCAGCGCCGTCGGTAACGACGAGCTGGGCGCCGAGCTGCTCAACGATGCGCACAAGGCCGGCATCAACACGCTGGTGCAGACCAACGAATACCCGACCGGCACCGTCGCCGTGGCACTGACCAACGGCATTCCGGAATACACCATCGTGCAGAACGTGGCTTGGGACCACATCGGCTACACCGACGAACTCGCCGAGGCCGTGTCCAAGGCCGACGCCATCTGCTTCGGCACGCTGGGTCTGCGTTCCCAGGAATCGCATGACACCATCATCAAACTGCTCCAGCATGCCAAGGAAGGCGCGCTGAAGTTCTTCGACATCAACCTGCGCGCCAACTTCTACTCCAAGGAGCTGATCGAGGAGCTGCTGGGATACGCCAACATCTTCAAGATCAACGACGACGAGCTCATCATGATGCGTGAGATGTTCTCCATTCCGGAGGGCAACGACGAAGAGGCCTGCAAGTGGTTCATGGATCGCTTCGATCTGGAGTACACCATCCTGACCGGCGGCGCGACCTTCAGCACCATCATCGCCAAGGACGGCGAGACCTCCACTCTGCTGACCCCGCATGTCGAGGTGGCCGACACCGTCGGAGCCGGCGATTCCTTCTCCGGCTCCTTCACCGGCAAGATCCTGTCCGGTGCCTCCCTCAAGGAAGCGCATCGCGCGGCCGTGAACACCGCCGCCTACGTGTGCACCAAGGAAGGCGGCTGGCCGGCCTACCCGACCGAAGGCGTTCCGGATTACCTCGCCGCAGCAGCCAAGTAAGCGTATCTTCTCCTTTCATCATCACCGATTCCGCATGCCGTCAAATAACGGCATGCGGAATTTTTTACCGGTTTTGCGAAGTTTCGTCGGTATGATGAATCGCCGATAGCATAATTTGGTTTGTCGGATAAACCGTGGTATCTTGAAATGTCTGGCTATAAAGCCGGAAGGTTTGATAATTCAATATTTGGGGATGATCGGTTTCGACGGTGACCTGTTCGTCGCAGGGAAGCGTGCCGAGAACGTAGGGTCCGCTCGTGGATGCCCCCTACAAAAGAATAAGTGCTAAATCTAACCGCACTGAGTTCGCTCTCGCTGCCTGAGCTTCGCGCCAGGATTAACCAGTGGGCAGCCGCTCCGTTCACTCCCCCTCGTCTTTGGGGGGATGTTGAGCGTCGTTTAGAAGACTTGCCTTACCGGCTGAGCCACAGGGCCGGCAAGGGACTTTTACTGTAGATATGCTCGCCATCAGTTGTCTGCGACATCGATGGGGGCAGAAAAACCGCCGCACGGCCAGCAGACTACGCACGTAGAAGACTGAGGGTTCGGTCATCGGACCGGGGTTCGATTCCCCGCATCTCCACGGATTGAAAGCCGCCAGAAATGGCGGCTTTTCCTTTATTTCCAACGGTTTCCACCACTTTTGCAATTCGCTGCAATTCACCCTTTCTCGCGATATTTCTCAAAAACATGGGCAAAATGTGGGCACGAATCATGCGTCAGCAATGACGGCTTTTCGTATTGGTAATCACATTTCTCGTTCGGTGAAACAGCGCATGTCGGCAGCAACGCCTCCGTATCATCGAAATAACCGTCCGGCGCCTTCCAATATTACAAGCCGCCGGCCAGCCAACCATCGAAAGGGACGATATCATGGCGAAGCTTACAGAGGAAATGAAGGATTTCATCAGCAGCAATCTCGCTTGGGTGGCCACCATCGGCAAGGATGGACACGTCGATTTGGGGCCGAAAATGAGCACGTTCGTCATCGATGACACTCATATCGGCTATCACGAGCGCACCGCCGGTCAAATGTACCGTAATCTGCTCGACGGCAGCGAACTGGTCATCGCAGTGGCCAATCTTGAGCAGAAGCGAGGTTATCGTTTCCGTGGCAACGTCACTCTGCATTCCGATGATGCGATCTACGATGAGCAGGTCGCCGTGGCCGAACATAACGGCACGAAGAAGCCCATGACCATTCCCGTTCTGGAGATCACGGAGATTCAGGACTTGACGCCAGGGGCGACCGCAGGCAAGACCATCGTCAAGGACTGACGCCCGTTCAACGCATACGGCTAATACCATCCATCCAAACGCGGAAACGCGCTCTGGCCCTCCCTTGGAAAGAAGGTCCAGAGCACGTTTCGTTTTTCTGTCAAGACAAAAAGAGCTAGATCAAAGTATTTCCGCTCCGTCATGCAGTGACGTTGCGCAATAACGCTATTTGATGATCGGTCTCAACGGCGCGGACACGTCCACGTTATGCTTGTCTCCAATCACGTTCGGATCATTGACGATCTTGTCCACCACCGCTTTCTTGAGCTTCAGGTCCGAGGAATCACCCCATACGATCACGCGGTCTCCCCCATTGAGTTCCGTGGTGATGGAATCCTGGGTCGCCGCGGTGACCTTGGTGATGGAGTTGCGCATCGATTCCGGCAGTGAGCTGAGAATCTTCAACGCTTCCTTGATAGGACGCCTAGACAGGCTCGCATCGACGTTCTGCACTTCGATGACGGGAATGCCTTCCACGGAAACGCCGCTGACGGAATTGAGCACGCGGCCCTTGCTGTCGACCGCCGTCATATGGTCCTCGCTGGTTTTGAGCATGGCCGCGGGTTTCTGCGCCTTGATCGTCACTTCAAGCGAGTTCGGCAGCTGTTTCTTCGACTTGGCTGACGTGACTCCCGGAATCGCCTTGATCTGCTTCTCCACGGCTCCATCCGAAACCAGGAACAACGATTTTCCGGACTGCTGCCTCGCGATGTCAAGCACCTGCGATTCACTCACCCATTCGTTGGCGCCGACCACGCTGATGTTGCCTGGCTCCAAACGGAACACCGACGAGAAGAGGAACAGCCAGACGACAGCTCCCAAAACCACGGCTACGACAAGACCGATGAGCACGCGCAGGACTATGGCTCGCGCGCCGGCCTGACGGCGTTCCTTGAGCCGTTCGCCGAAATCAACCACTTTCGGACGTGTCATGATGCCGATCGTGCCGGTGGTCTCCTGCAGGGTTTTGGAAACCAGGTCCTCGCTTTGCAAACGTCGCGCGTCTACGAAGCCTTCGGCTTTTGAACGGTCCGCGTACCCTTCAATCGACCGTCCTTCGGCATGCTCCGATGAGATGGACCGTCCGGAACGTCGTCCGCCCGACTGGTCCGTCTCCTGCACATCCTTGCCGGAACTGATGACCCGTCGAGCCATCAGCCCTCGCAATCCCAACGATGCGCTTCAAGAGCATGCAGGATGACCTCGTCCATCTGCGTGATGTCGCCGGCGCCTACGGTGAAGATGACGTCGCCATGATGCGCGCGCATCACCATCATCTGGGCCGCGGTGTGCATGTCTTCGACGCCACGGATCCAGTCCTTTGCCGGTTCATGCTCAAGCTTGAGCGCCTCGTCCACGATGGTGGCCGGAGTCACGTCGGGGAAATCCTCCTGCTTCTCGCGCGCGGGGAAGATGCCGGTAACGATGACGTCATCGGCCTTGGCAAGCGCCTGCGCGAATTCAGAGCTGAAGAAACGCGTGCGGGAGAACAGGTGCGGCTGGAAGATCACACGGATCTTGGACTGCGGGTAGCGGCGACGGGCCGCATCCAGCAGCGCAGCGATTTCGGTCGGATGATGCGCGTAATCATCGACGACCGTCACTTGGCTGACGGTGCCACGGACCTGGAAGCGGCGTGCGGCACCGAGGAACGAGGTGACCGCCGCGGAGGCACGTTCGACGTCCATGCCCAACAGCGCGGCCGCGATAATCGCCGCGGAGGCGTTGCGTGCGTTGTGGATGCCGGGAACGGTAAGCGTCACTGCGATGCGGCGCTCCTCTTCGCCGATCAGTCCGCCCGGAATATGCAGCGTGAAATGTTCGGCTCCGCTTTCGGCGGTTTCGCTTTCCGATTCGATGCGTACCAGCGTGGCACCGTTCAGGTCGCCCAATTCGGCGGCGTTCCGTGTTGAATAGACGATCGTGCGTCCGGCCACGGTGGCGTCAAGCGCACGTAGCACGGCAAGGTTGCCTTCGTCGTCGCCGCACATGATTACGGCTTTGGTGGCGTGTCCGGCATGGTCCACGAATGCGGCCCGATAGTTGTCCTGCGTGCCGTAGTGGTCAAGGTGGTCGGCTTCGGAATTGGTGATGATGGCGATTTGCGGATGGTATTTGGCGAAGCTGCCGTCCGATTCGTCGGCCTCGGCCACCAGCACGTTGCCCTTGCCGGCATGGCCGCCGTCCAAAATGGCACCGTCTTTGCCTTGGATGGAACCGCCGATGGCGTAGCTCGGATCGGCGAGCTCGCCTTCTCCGGCGTTCACGAGAATGTGCGCCAGCATGGAGCTGGTCGTGGTCTTGCCGTGGGCGCCGGCCACGGTCACCGCACGTTTCGCGTTCATCAGCAGGGCGAGGATGTCGCTGCGGTGCACGATGCGCTCCCCTGCCTCATGCGCGGCGACGATTTCCGGATTGTCCGGCTTGATGGCGCTGGAGAACACGACGGTGTTCTTGCCTTCGACGTTCTTCGCCTGCTGGCCGAATTCGACGGTGATGCCGAGGCTTTGCAGACGGTCGGTTTTGGCGCTTGGCTCACGGTCCGAACCATCGACCTCGACACCCTGCTCATGCAGCATTTCAGCGAGCACACTCATGCCCGCGCCACCGATGCCGATGAAATGCGTGGCACCTAGGTCATGCACCGTCTCTTCAGGTGCGAACGACGCATGGGTTGGGTCAAGAATTATGGTACCGGCTTCACGCTGGTTGTCAGACACGATTGCTCCTCGTAAATTGTTTTCAAGCTCATTTCATTATGGCCGCACCCATGGTCTCCCACGGGGTGCGGTCATGATTGTTCGGCCGGTTAATCAGCTGGCTGATCGATTAGCGCGAGCACGCGCTTCGCCATGACTTCGGCGGCGTCGCGGATGCCGTATTTCCACGCGTTGGCACCGTATCGGGACAGCTTGTCCGGATCGGCGAGCAGTTCCGGCACATGGCCACGGACCCAATCCGGGGTGAAATCGCCATCCGCCACCATCAAGCCCCCTTCCGCGTCGACCACGGGCTGCGCGTTGAAACGCTGCTCGCCATTGCCGATCGGCAGAGGCACGTAAATCGCCGGCAGTCCCAAAGCCGTCAGCTCGCTGACCGTGCCGGCTCCGGAACGGCAGATGATCAGATCGGCGCAGGCGAACGCCAGATCGATGCGTTCCAGATAGGGAGCCACACGGTAGTCGCCATCCGAAACGTGGTCGGGGCCAAGCTCGCCGAGCACGTCCTCTCCGGCGCTTACCGACACCAAGGAACGCACTTCGTCGTCTTTGCCCTTACCGGTCAGATGAATCACCTGGGCGTGCGCAAGCAGATCCTTGGCGGAAGCGGCCACAGCCCTGTTCACGTTCACCGCGCCCAAGGATCCGCCGGTGATGACCACGAGCGGACGGTCCGGATCGACGCCAAGCTGCGCCGCGGCGGCTTTACGAGTGGCGGTACGGTCATGTTCCAGATCGGACGCCAATCGTGCGATTGCCGGACGAAGCGGCAGGCCCACGCGTTCGACTTCGACGCCCCTGCGTGGTTTCAGTCCTGGCTGGGCGTATGCGGCACCGATCATGGACGCCCAACGCGCGCCCAGCTTGTTGGCCATGCCTGCGCGTGCGTTCTGTTCGTGAATCGCAATCGGAATGCCCATGCTGTGCGCGGCCGCGTATACGGGTGCGGACGTGTATCCGCCGAAACCGACGACCACTTGGGCCTGATGCCGGGTGAGGATGTCACGTACTTTGGCCTTCTCGGCCTTCCATTTGGCTGGAAACTGCAGCGCAGCCTTGTTGGGCCTGCGCGGGAACGGCACTTTTTCGATGGTTTCCAGTTCGAAACCGGCCTGCGGAACCAAATCACGCTCCAGACCGACGGCGGTGCCCACCACCGCGATATCCGCTTCCGGTTCAAGCTCGCGAATCACATGCGCCACGGCGAGCAGAGGATTGACGTGGCCTGCCGTGCCGCCACCGGCAAGAACGATATGCTTCTGATTGCTCATAATCCACGAGCTTAGCCCACCATGCGGCGGCAGGCCACGCGGCATACCGCCGCCGATGCAGATACTTACATTTCGTCTACGTTTCTTTTGCTTGCTTCGCAACTCGCATGACGGGAACCGATTACAGTATGCGGTTCTCGGCTTTGACCTGCGGCTGCTCCTTCATCAGGCTGATGGCCACGCCGGCGGCCCCCAGACACATGATAAGAGACGATCCGCCTGCTGATACGAACGGCATCGGCACGCCCATGACCGGCAGCAGGCTGACGACGACGCCGATGTTGACAAACGCCTGGCCGACGATCCATACCGCGATGCACACCAACGCCATGGTGATGTACCGGTCGCGGACCTGCACGGCCACCATCAGCATGCACCACGTCATGACGATGAACAGCAGAATCACCATGGCTGCTCCGACGAATCCGGTTTCCTCGCCGATGATGGCGAAGATGAAATCGTTGTGCGCTTCGGGAAGATAGCCCCATTTCTCGCCGGAATTGCCGATGCCGACGCCCAACAAGCCGCCGGATGCGATCGCATATTTGCCGTGGACCGCCTGATAGCACACGCCCTGCAGGTCGGACGGAGAGCAGGTCCGGTAGGCCGCCATGATGCGGCCGAGTCGGTTGGGGCTGGTCAGAATGAATCCGACGATACCGCATATGCCAAGCAGCGCGGCTCCGGCAAGCCATTTGCCGGGGAATCCGCCAAGCAGCAATGCAATGCCGCCAATTGCGAGAATAATCAAACCCGTACCAAGATCCTTGCCGGACATGACCAGGCAGAACGCGCACAGATAGCCGAGAATAAGCTTGGAGTACGCGCGGGGCGCGCCGACCTTCTTCACCTGCTTGCGCGCGTTGATCAGCTCGTTCGGCATCCAGATGCATAACGCCAGCTTGACGATTTCCGCGGGCTGCATGGTGAACACGCCCGGAATGCCGATCCATCCTTTGTTGCCGTTGACTTCGACGCCCAATGGCGTCAGTGTGGCGGCCTGCATGACCATGGCGCCAAGCAGGAACCAGAAGCTGATCTTTCGGTAGAAGCTGGCCGGCAGCATCATCGTGATGAATGCTATGACCAGGCCGAACACGCAGTACATGCCCTGTTTCAGCGCCTGCGCCCATGGCGACTGCCCGTTGGCGATCATGTTCACCGAAGAGCTGGAGAACACCATGATCACGCCGAAGATCGTGAGGATGATCACGCATAGGCGGAATCCGTGGAAGCACCATAACGGGTTGGCGAGATTACGCGTTCCGCCGTTCTTCAACGGTTCTCGTGTCTGTGCCGCGGCGCCGTCCGTCATGTTCGGGCGGCTTGCGGAAGACGTGATGCTACGGCTGGCCTCAGGCTTCCCCATGCTCATTCACCCAACGCTGAGCCTGCTGCGCGAACTGGTTTCCGCGATCGGCGTACGACTTGAACTGGTCCATGGACGCGCAGGCCGGAGCCATGAGCACCACATCGCCGGATTGCGCGTAGGTGCCGGCAGCATCGATGGCGCGGGCCATGACGGTGTCGTTGTCCGTGGGATCGATGATGGACATGGGAATGTCGGGAGCGCTTGCCTTGAACGCGTCCAGCATTGGCTGCTGGTCCTTGCCGATGATGATGGCCGCCTTGATGGTGTGCGCCTGGTCGGCGACGAGCTGTTCGAAACGGCTTCCTTTGGCAAGTCCGCCGGCGATCCACACCACGGACTTGTCCGCGAAGCTGTCAAGCGACGCCTTGGCCGCATGCGCATTGGTGGCTTTGGAGTCATCCACGAAACGGATGGTGCCACCGTCGGACGTTTTGGCGACGGCGACGGTCTGGATGCGGTGGCCGCCCGGCGTGAACTGCTTGAGCGCGGCCAACGCCTTGTCTTTGTCTGCTCCGAGGCCCAACACCAGCGCCAACGCGGTCAGGGCGTCGGCGAGCAGATGCGGGTAGACCGTGCCATCCGGCTCGGTCAGATGCGTGAAATCGGTGACCTTCGCCACTTGGAACGGCTTTCCCGCTTCTCCGCCGGCAATGCCGGACATGTCGACGATCCAGCCATCTTTCACACCGATCTGCCCGTCCTTCGGCTCGGCCAACGTGAAGCCGATCCTGCGGCATTCCGGCGTGGTCTGGGCCGCGAACGCCAGTTTGGTGACGCGTTCGTCGTCGGCGTTGTAGACCAGCGCCTTCTTGACGTTGTGGAACACCTTCGCCTTGTCGGCGGCATAGTTCTCGATGCCGCCATGCCAATCGAGATGGTCGTCGGCGATGTTGGTGATCGCCGCGCAGTCGAGTTCCAGAGAATAGGTGAAATGCAGCTGGAACGAGCTCAGTTCGACGCAGAGCACGTCGTTCGCGGGGTCGACGGCGGCGTGCGACACGGCTTTGCCGATGTTGCCGACGGCGGGAGCGGTCAGGCCGCATGCGGTCAGCATTTCGGAGGTCATTTCCGTGGTCGAGGTCTTGCCGTTGGTGCCGGTGATGCCGATCCACTGCGCCGGCTTGCCGGTGGTGTTGCTGTTCACGCGCAGCTGCCAGGCCAGTTCGACTTCGCTCATGACCGGTATGTTGCGTTTCTGCGCCTCAAGGATGAATGGCGTGCGCGGGTTGAAGACCGGCGAGGTCATCACCATGTCGGTATTGTCCCAATCGATTTGGTCGAAGGAATGCAGGTCGGCGTCCGGCTTCTTCTCATCCACGCCCAGCACTCTGCCGGCACGGGAGCCCAGCACTTCCATCATGCTTTGCCCGGAGACACCGAGACCAGCCACGATTACGGTCTTGCCATCCATATTCATATCCATCACCCTTCAATCGGAAACGTCATTTGCCGTGATAGCACACTCATATTGCGGGCGTAAAGCCGCGCCCGCAATCGTGTCACAGGCCGGAACGGGCCACCCAATCGCCGTAGAACAGCACCAAGGCGATCAGCACGAACAGCATCTCGATCATCCAGAACCGGACCACGACCTTCACTTCCGGCCAGCCCTTCAATTCGAAATGATGATGGATCGGGGCCATCTTGAAAACGCGCTTGTGGGTCATCTTGAAGTAGCCGACCTGGATGATGTCGCTCATGGTCTCGATGACGAACAGACCGCCAAGGATGATCGCCAGGAATTCGGTGTGCGTGGCGATGGACATGGCTGCGAACAGACCGCCAAGCGCCAAGGAGCCGGTGTCTCCCATGAAGATGGAGGCCGGATTGGAGTTGTACCACAGGAAGCCGAAGCAGGCTACGGCCGCGCACGCCGCGATGATGGTCAGGTCAAGAGGATCGGACACCGCATAGGTGAAGCCTGGATGGTCCGAACCCTTGAGGTGGTAGAACTCCCAGAACGCGATGATCGCATAGCCGATGAAGGCGATCATCGAGGAGCCGGCGGCCAAGCCGTCAAGACCGTCGGTCAGATTGATGGCGTTGGTCCATGCGGTCATCAGGAAATTCACCCAGATCACGAACAGCACGATGGCCACGACACGACCGGCGAATTCAAAGCTGAAGAACGGCTTTTCGATGAAGCTCATGCCGGCCTGGGCGCTGGGGAAGCCGGATTTGGTCGGCAGAATCAGCGCCAGCACCGCGTATATGGTGGCGAGGATGAACTGTCCGATGAACTTGCCCTTGACGGTCAGTCCCTCACTCTGCTTCTTGCGGACCTTCGCGAAATCGTCGATGAATCCCAAGAATCCCATCGACAGCATGGCGAACAGCACCAACACCGCGGACCACGACGGCACCTCTCCCCTGGTGAAGAACCGATACAGTGCCGAGGAGCACCAGCCGAGCACCACCGCGAGGTTGATGACCACGCCGCCAAGCGTCGGCGTGCCGCGCTTGACGAGATGCGACTTCGGGCCATCCTGACGGATGTACTGTCCGTAGTTGAGCTTGTGCACCAACTTAATCAGCAGCGGAGTGCCCACAATCGTCACGACGAGCGACACCATAATGCCGATGATGAGTGAAATCACCTGATCTTCTCCGTTTCAGTCAGCTATGATCGGCACGACGCCGATTCCGTCAGTTTTGCGTCCAACGCTCCGCCAGAGCGCTCAATCCGGACGCGTGGGATCCTTTCAGCAACACCACTGTACCCTCATGGTCGGTCGCAAGCCGGGTGACCATTCGGTCGGCCTGTTCGGCATCATGCGCCCATTGCACCATCGTCGGGTCGGCGGCAACCGCCTTGCCGCCCTGCGCCATGGCCTCGGCAAGCGCGTCCAACGCCTCGTCGGAAGTGCTGCCGACCGTCACAAGCGCGTCCGCACCGCCCTCGACGGCGTATCTGCCGACGTCCTCATGCAGGCGATGCTCATCCGGTCCGAGCTCCAACATGGCTCCGAGAACCGCTATTCTGAACGGCTGCTGCTCGGCGCCGGCATGCCAGCGCGACAGGCCATCGAGTCCGGCCTTCATGGAATCGGGGTTGGCGTTGAACGAATCGTCGATCAGTGTGAACGACGTTTCGGGCTTGGTGACGGTGGACACCGCCATGCGATGCGGGCTGATGCTCGTCACGTCGGATAGGCCGGAGGCCACGTCGTCAATCGGCATGCCCAACGTCATCGCCACCGTGGCTGCGGCAAGCGCGTTCATGACGTTGTGCTGTCCGCAGATGCCGAGCGTGACGTTGGCGTGCCGGCCTGTCTTGTCTTCCAGTACGAATGACGGATGGTCGAGATCGTCGCAGCGCACGTCGAGCGCGGTCGTGTCCAGTTGCGCGTCTTCTTTCTGCGGCAGGCCGAACCACAGCACATCGGCCGGAGCGATGGCGCTCATCGCGGCCACATGTTCGTCGTTGGCGTTGAGGATGGTCAGGCCGCCCGGCACCAGTCCGCGTACGATTTCCGATTTGGCTTGGGCGATGCGTTCCGCAGAGCCGAATTCTCCCAGATGCGCCACGCCCACCTTGAGCACCACGGCGATGTCCGGCGGAACCAGGGAGGTGAGGTTGGCGATTTCGCCCACGTGATTGGCGCCCATTTCCGCCACCAGGAAACGCGTGCCGGCGTTCACCTTGAGCGACGTCAGCGGCAGGCCGATCTCATTGTTGAACGATCCGACCGGAGCGACGGTGTCGCCCATTTTGGACAGCAGCGATTTGAGCAGATCCTTGGTGGTGGTTTTGCCGACGGAACCGGTGATGCCGATGACGGTGAACGGCGATTCCAGCGCGCGCCGACGCTCGATATTATGCTTGGCGAGCGCTCCCAACGCCTTGACGGTGTTTTCTACGACGATCTGCGGCACCTGCGCGCCCGCGATTTCGTGGTCGACCAGTGCGGCCACAGCCCCCTGCGCGCCGACCTTCGGCACGAAATCATGACTGTCGACGCGTTCGCCGGCAATCGCCACGAAAACGGATCCCGGCACGATCTGGCGCGAATCCGTGAAGGCGCTGATGGCCACCGGTTCGTCGGTCGGCACGGTCGTCGGCATCAACCGTCCATCAACCGCCTGCGCGATCTCCGTCAGGCTCATCGGCATCATGGTCGGGCTGCTCACTGTCGTTACTCCTCTAATGGTTGGGTTTGTGTTTGATGTGGAGAATGTTTCGTTCCACGTTTAGTTCAGGTCACGCGAGACGCGTAACGCGCTTTTGATGTTGGCTTTCCTCACGCCGGCGGCCAGCACCATGGCGATGGACAGGGACAGCGAACGGCTGTCCGTCTGGCCGTATGCCGTCGCGGCCTGCGCCGCAAGCAGGTCGGATTCCTGGGTTCGTCCCGCGATGCGGGTCTGTTTGCCGACCGCGCATCCGAATTTTGCGACGAGTTTCGCAACCTCGGCATCGCTCAAACCATTGTCATCGCAGGCAAGCACATCGACGCTGACCGATTGCAACGCGTCCTCACGCAGGGTCTCTTCATCCAACGCGAGGATCACAGCGGCTGCGCCGTCTTCGGCGCACACCGCCATGGTACGTTGCACATCGATGGCCGACAGAGGATATTCCAGATTGAGGAAGCGTTCCAATGACTGTGAATCGGACGAGCTGATCACGCCGACGGGGTTGCCCAACATGTGCAGGAAATCCGCGAGGTTCCTCACTTCGGATTCCACGATCTCCCTGTTCTTCCCCGTGATGGCGAACACGGCCAATGCGTCGGACGGATTGCCGGCCATGTCGCTCACCAGTTTGCCGAGCTGTCCCATGGTGGGTTCGGCGTAGATGAGCGGAATCTGGATGTCGTCGGTTTGACCGCGCAGCGCATGGGGCACGATCGCGCCATATGCTCCCTGTTCCTGAGCCTGCGACAACTGGTGCACGTCCACATCGGCGGACGGGACGAACAGTGCGCCGGGACGCACCGATTCGACATTATCCGCGATGGAAGTGATCGTCACTTCAGCCGCCGACGTCGGATCAAGATCGAAACCGTATCGGCTGGCAAGCAGCCCTAAAGTCATTCGTCTGTTCATGGATTCGCTGACCGCGCTCACCTTTCCGCCCCTCCGTGTCTGAATACGTATTCGCTCACCAATTCACCGGAATAGCATCCGTGCGAGGTGAAGACGCCGGCACTTCATACTTCTGCATAAGGAATTCACCAATCTCCGCGGTGACAGGACCCGCCGTCAAACCGCCGAAGCTGCCTTGGGGGTCTTTGAGCACCACGGTGATTACGAAGCGTGGATTATCCGCGGGAATGATCGTCGAGTAATCGCTGATGATCGAGGTCAGTTGGCCGTTCGCTCCGGCGACTTCTGCTGTGCCTGATTTCGCCGCCATACGATAGCCGTCGACCTTCACGAAAGTGTTGTAGTGTTCAGCGGACGATTCCATGGCGTTGAGCATCTGGCTCGCCACGGATTCGTCGATGACGCGTGTCGCCTCGCCCTTGGACTGCTGCTCTTCGACATGCCCCGCGGTGTCGGTGATGGACTTGATGATGCGTTGCGGCTTTTTGACGCCCTTGTTGGCTATCACCGAAACCGCGTTGGTCAGCTGCATGACGTTCACCGTGTACCCTTGACCGAACAGCACGGTGTTGCGGGTTCGCCTGTCCCAGCTATCCGAGGGGTGCAGCACGCCTTCGGATTCGCCTGGCAGGTTCAGTCCTGTGGCCTGTCCGATACCGAATTTGCTGATGAAGTTGTACCGCTGCTCGTTGGTCATCTTGTCTCCGGCAATGACCATGCCAACGTTCGACGACTGTTCGAGGATGCCGGCGAGCGTCCAATGTTCGTTGCCATGGTCCACCGCGTCCTTATAGGTCTGTCCTTCCACGGTCACCGTGTTCGGTACCGTGAATTTGTCATCGATCTTGTGCAATCCCAGTTGCAGCATGCCCGACATGGCCAGCACCTTGCCGATGGAGCCAGGTTCGAAGGTCTCGCTCACCGCCCGGGAGGCGCCCATCTTCGCCTGGTCGCTTCCGGCCTCGGTCGTATCGCTGTCCGCCAAAGCGAGGATGTCGCCCGACTGCACGTCCTGGACCATGGCGATGCCCCAAGCGGAATGGTATTTGTTTTCGCTGTCGCTCAGCACTTTCTCGGTGTACCACTGCACATCCCGGTCGATGGTGAGGGTGACGTCGGATCCGTTGACCGCGTCTTTGGATTCGGTCATGGTTCCGGGGATTTCGACGCCGCTGTTGCCCTGTTGGTACACCTGGTAGCCGTCACGGCCCGTCAATGTCTTGTTTTCCATCTGCTCGATGCCGGCCACGCCCTTGCCGTCGGCGTCGACACCACCCAATAGCGAGCCCATCAAAGTGCCGTTGGAGTACAGACGTTCGTTGCTTAGTTCCGCGTAGACGATGCCGCCGAGGTTCAGCTTGGAGATTTTACGCTTGACCGCAGGCGTCACGTCCTTCTTCAATACCACGTATTGCCCGCTGATCGACAGTTTGGCGCCCAGTTCCGTGGCGTCCATGCCCAATACGGGGGCCAGCAGACGAGCCACGGCCGCGGCTCCCGTCACGCCGACCGGCTTGCCGTTGATCTGGTGGCAGTTGCTGCCGGTCTGTTTGGTGCAGGTGGTCGGTATGAACGCCTGCGCCTGTTCGGGGTTGCCGATGATGGTGTAGCGTTCGACGCTTTGCGCGAGAATCGCGCCATTGGTATCCATGATCTTGCCGCGTCGAGCCTTCAACGTCACGGTGGTGGTACGGCTTTGCGCCGCGGCCTGCGCCATGCCTTTGCCGTTGACCAGTTGAATATTGGCAAGTTGGATAAGGCAGGTGGTGCCCATCAGCGCCAGAACGACGCCGATGGCCATGGTTTTCGTCAACAGGTTCTTGTGGAAGAACGTGTAGATCCTGCGGATAGGGTTCACCGGGTCTTGTCTCCACTTGCGTTTGCCTGATAGCCGTTCAGATCGATGGTCAATGCGCCTTTCTGCGGGACCATGCCCATCTCTTCGGCCTTGCTCGGCAATGAGGCGTCAAGTTCGTCGAGCTTGGCCTGATCGTCCTCGACGTCCTGGGTCAGCTGGGTGATATGCGTTTCGATTTGGCTCGCCTCGAAGGAATTCTGCACCATTTGGGTACGCAGCATCAGTGAGCCCAGCAGGCATACGCCAAGGAACACCGCGGCGATGACCAGGTGCAGCAGCGGCGTGCTGCGGGTCCGCGTCCATGTGATGAGTTGTTCGAAGCCGTGACGGATGCCGTTGCCTTCGACTCTGGTCCCTTTGATGACGTGCAGTTCGGGACGCGTGGTGCCGATGGTCTCGGTCTGGCTTTTGCGGCCGGCCGGAGCCGCATTCGAAGCGATCGTTCTTGGTGCCGCCACTTCAGTCCCTTCTTCCTTGTCTGGTCATGCTTGCGTAATCCGCGCCTTGGTCGAACCGTTTGCGCCATCGTGCGGGAATCGGTCTGGTCAATTCCACCGCGCGCAATCTGACGGACGCCGATCGTGGATTGTTGGCGATTTCCTCCGCGTCCGCCTTGATGGCGCCGCGGGTCAGTTCCTTGAAGAACGGCATCATGTCGGGCGGCACCACGGGCATATCCGCCGGAGCGTCGACCTTAAGCCCTTGGTTCATGAAGGCTTTGACGGTTTTGTCTTCCAACGAGTGGTACGACTCCACCACCAGACGTCCTCCCACTGCAAGGTGGTTGGCGATTTGCGGCAGCGTGCCGGCAAGCTTGTCCAGTTCGCCGTTGACTTCGATGCGCAGCGCCTGGAAGACGCGTTTCGCGGGGTTGCCGGCGGGACGGTGGGCCTGCGGCACGACCTCGTCCACCAAACGATTGAGCTGGCCCGACGTGGTCAGCGGCTCGGTTTCACGCCGGCGTACGATTTCCCGTGCGATCTGCTTGGAGAACCGCTCCTCGCCGTATGTGCGGAAGATACGCACCAAATCGGCGAACGAATATTCGGCGAGCACCTGCTCTGCGGTCAGGGGCTGCGTCACGTCCATACGCATGTCGAGCGGCGCGTCATGGGAATAGGAGAAGCCACGTTCCGTCTCATCGATCTGCAGGCTGGACAATCCGAGGTCCATGAACACCGCGTTGACCTTGTCGACGCCTTGGTCGGAAAGCACTTGGGAGAAGTCGTCGAATGCCGCGTGCACGGGCGTGAAACGGTCGGCAAGGCCTTCCATTTCCATGCGTTTCGTGGCGAGCGCGAGCGCCTCGGTGTCCCGGTCGATGCCGATCAGGCGGGCGTTGGGGCTTGCTTTGAGGAACGCTGTGGAATGCCCGGCGAGGCCGAGAGTGCAATCCACCGCGATCGAGCCGGGCTTCGCCAATGCCGGTGCCACCAAGTCCACGCAATCGCGGAGCAGCACCGGCTGATGAATCGTCGTCACGTCTGTCATTAGAACTCCATCGCCGGCAATACGTCATCGGCAATGTCGGAATATCCTTGTTCCTTGTCGGCCAAGTAATCCTCCCATGCCTGTCTGTTCCAAATCTCGGCCCGGGTTCCCACGCCGATCACCACAATGTCGCTGCCCAGATTCGCGTAATCGCGGAGCATCTGCGGCACAAGCACGCGTCCTTGCTTGTCTGGCTCCTGGTCGACCGCGCCGGAAAGGAACACACGCAGGTAGTCGCGTGCCGCCTTGTTTCCCATGGACGTGCGTTGGATCTGCACCGCGATCCGTCTGAATTCCGATTGCGGCAGCAGGTAGACGCATCGTTCCTGGCCTCTTGCCATCACCATGCCGGAGCCCAGTTGGCTGCGGAACTTCGCAGGCAATGCCATACGTCCTTTGGCGTCGATTTTCGGAGTGTAGGTGCCCAGCAGCAATGGCGGCAAGTCCGCCATCATGCCGCCGGATTGAGCCGGATCATCGTCGGAGACGGGTTCTGCTCCAATGTCATGGACCATTACCGCACCTCCTTTTTGCCCACACTCGGCCCACCAATCCGAGACACTTTCCCCACTCTACCCCACTGCTCACCATTTTTCCCCACGAAAAAGCAAAAATGCCTCAAAATATTGTCGATTTCTCCCCATATTTGAGATTGCGCGTCCGCACCGTACAGTTCCGGCGTTGTCAGCCCATCGCGATTCGCCGCGGCCGATCGCCGCACGTAGAAGCCTTGGGGTACATTAGAGTGCCTTAAGTTTTTGATGAAGGGACAGCAATGTCGAGTTATTCCGCCCAGTTGCGTGAGGAGCAACAGGCCGTCAGCCGCGCATATGATCGTCTGGACGCGTTGAGGGCGCAGGCTCGGTCGCGTCTCGACACGGTCCGGGCCGCAGGATCGCACGGTTCGCCCACGCAACGCACCGAACGCGATTCCTTCGCCACCATGTACGAGGACCGTCTCACCCAGCTTCGTGCGGTGGAGGATCGTCTGGTTTTCGGCAGGCTCGACGACGTGCATGGCGCGCATCGCTACATTGGGCGTATCGGCCTGTCCGATGAGGATCATGAGCCGATTCTCACCGACTGGCGCGCCGACGCGGCACGCCCGTTCTATGAGGCGACGCCTTCGAATCATGGCGACATCGTCATGCGCCGGCATATCACGTTGAGTTTCAGGGAAGTGGTCGGCGTCGAGGATGAGGTGCTCGACGTGCATTCCGATCAGGTCGGCGAGGCGTCCTCCAATGGCACATTGACCGGCGAGGGTGCTCTGCTTGCGTCGCTTAACGCCAAACGCACCGGCAAGATGACCGATATCGTGGCCACCATCCAGGGCGAGCAGGACCGTATCATCCGTGCGGACCTCAACCAGGCGGTGGTGGTGCAGGGCGGTCCGGGAACCGGCAAGACCGCGGTCGCGTTGCATCGCGCGGCCTACCTGTTGTATACGCATCGTCGCGCGTTGCAGCGTTCCGGAGTGCTGGTGGTCGGCCCCAGCTCGACGTTCCTGCATTACATCGACCAGGTGCTCCCCTCGCTGGGTGAGACGGGTGTGGTCAGCCGTACCATCGCGGATCTGATTCCCGGCATCATCGCCACCGCGCATGACGACCCGCATGCGGCCAAGCTCAAGGGTGAACGCCGTATGGCCAAGGCGATCGCCAATGCCGTGGCGGCTCGTGAACGCGTGCCTTCGCATCTGCCGGTCATCCGCATCAACGGTTTCAACGTGCCGATGGTACGTGCGGATATCGAGCAGGCCATCGCCGATGCCAAGCGCACGCGGCAGCCGCATAACAAGGCGCGCGAGACCTTCGTGCGCGACATGCTGTCGGCCATGCGCAACCGGTACGTCGAACGGCTTGACTACGAGCCGGAGCAGGCCGAGCTTAACGATGTGATGCAGCAGTTGCGTATGAACGACGATTTGCGCAAGACGCTGAACCTCGCATGGCTGCCGATGACCGGCGAATGGTTGGTCGACCAGCTGTTCGCGAAACCGCAGCAATTGCGCCGTTTCGCCCCCTGGCTCGAAGAGCGTGACATCGAGACGCTGATGCGTCCGAAGGGCTCGCCCTTCACCGTCAGCGACGTACCTCTGCTGGATGAGGCCATGGAATTGCTTGGACCGGATCCGAAGGCCGTGGCCAGGCAGAAGGCGTTGGATGCCAAGCGCGCCGAGGAAGAGCAGTTCGCCAAGGACACACTGGCGCAGGCCGGTATCGGTTCCGGCATCGTCACTTCGCAGATGCTGGTGGACAATATCAATGGTATGGACGCCGAATTAACCGCGCAGCGCGCCGCGGCCGACCGCGAGTGGACGTATGGCCATATCGTGGTGGATGAGGCGCAGGAGCTGACCGCGATGGATTGGCGCATGCTGATCCGTCGTTGTCCGTCGCGCTCGTTCACGATTGTGGGCGATGTGGCGCAGACCTCCGCGTTGGGCGGTACCCGGTCCTGGCGTCGCATGATGGACCCGCTGTTCGGCGAACGCAACTGGCAGCTCAACGAGTTGACGATCAACTACCGCAATCCGAAGGAGGTGTCGCAGCTCGCCAGCGATTTCGCCTCGTCCGAAGGCCTGTACATCTCCACGGTGAACGCCGTGCGTGGCGTCCCGGATTCAGTCAAGCGTCTCACCTTGCGTGACGATAGCCTGATCGGCGACGCCGTCGCGCAGCAGACCGTCGAGTTGGTGCGCGCCTACGTTTCCTCCGACGGTACCGGTCGTGTGGCGATCATCGCGCCGGACGATATGCTCAAGCCGTTGCGCGCACGCGTATACGCACAACTTCAGGATGAGCTCGACCCGAAGGAATTCGACAGGCTCGATGCCCAGAGTTCCTGGGACGAGCAGGTCACCGTATGTTCCACACAGACCGTGAAGGGTCTGGAGTATGATGCCGTGATGGTGGTCCAGCCCGGACGAATCGAGGAGAACGCGCCGTCGCGTATCGTAGCGGCCTCCGATTTGTATGTCGCCATGACGAGGCCCACGCAGCGTCTGCTTATACTGCGGACAAAAGACGACGAAAAGCTGCTCAAGCTATAAGGTAGGAACCATGCCTAAAGCATTGTTACTTGAAAACATCCATCCCGACGCGGCGCAGTCGCTGCGCGACCATGGCTTCGAGGTCGAGTGCCTCAAGGGAGCCCTGAGCGATGCCGAGCTGATTGATGCGTTGGAAGGTGTCGACCTGCTCGGCATCCGTTCCAAGACCAGTGTGACCCGCAAGGTCATCGACGCGCGTCCGACGCTCACCGCGGTCGGCTGCTTCTGCATTGGCACCAACCAGGTGGATCTCGAATACGCGGGCAAGAACGGCATCGCCGTCTTCAACGCGCCGTATTCGAATACCCGTTCCGTGGTGGAGCTGGTGATCGGCGACATCATCTGCCTGATGCGCCGCATTCCCGCGCACACCCATCATATGAAGCACGGCATGTGGGATAAGTCCGCCTCCGGCTCCCATGAGGTCCGAGGCAAGACGCTCGGCATCATCGGCTACGGCAACATCGGCTCCCAGCTTTCCGTCGTCGCCGAGGCGCTTGGCATGCGCGTGCTGTTCTATGACATTGAAGAGAAGCTCGCCATGGGCAACGCCCACCGTTGCGACACGCTCAACGAATTGCTGGAACAGTCCGATGTGGTCACGCTTCATGTGGATGGACGCAAGTCGAACACGGGATTCTTCGGCGAAGACCAGTTCGAGCATATGAAGCAGGATGCCATCTTCATCAACCTGTCCCGTGGTTTCGTGGCGGATTTGGATGCGTTGAAGAAGCATCTGGATTCCGGCCATCTGTCCGGCGCAGCGGTGGACGTGTTCCCAATCGAACCGAAGAAGACCGGCGACGAGTTCCTGACCGACCTTGCGGACGAGGACAACATGATCCTCACCCCGCATATCGGCGGCTCCACGCTTGAGGCGCAGAAGTCCATCGGACAGTTCGTCTCCCAGCGTCTTGAGGATTATTGGTTCAAGGGTTCCACCATGTTGTCGGTGAATCTGCCGCAGATCACCCTGTCCGACATCAAGTCGAATTTCCGCATCGCCCACCTGCATGCGAATCTTCCGGGTGTGCTGGCACGCGTCAACCGTGTGCTGGGCGAGGACGGCATCAACATCGCCGCCCAGGCCTTGGGCACGGAAGGCGAGATCGGCTATGTGGTCACCGATGTGGCGCAGCGCCCGGACCAGAAGGCTCTCGACCAGCTCGCCTCCATCGAGGGTACGATCCGCATGCGCGTGATCAGCTGAGCACGCAATACGAAACGTTACGATAATGCGGGCGGGGTTCCAACCATCAGGATTGGAACACCGCCCGCATTATATATGCTGTATTTGCTTACGGATGCGGCACCCGTCTCACGCCATCATTCGGAACTTGCGCTCTTCAGCTCGTCGATGGCCCTTTGGAAGTCCTCCAGATTCTCGAAATTCTGGTAGACGCTGGCGAAGCGCATGTACGCCACCATGTCCAAGTCACGCAGCGGCTTGAGAATCGCCTTGCCGACCTCATCAGATTTGACTTGGGCCAATCCTCGTGAACGAAGATCCTCCTCGACCTTCTGCCCCAGCATCTTCAGATCGTCCTCGTTGATGGGACGGCCCTGGCATGCCTTGCGCACGCCGGAAATCACCTTATTGCGGTCGAATTGCTCGACGTTTCCGGAACGCTTCACGACCAATAGCATGGTCGTCTCCAATGTGGTGAATCGCTTGGAGCATTTCGGGCATTCGCGCCTGCGACGGATGGAGTGACCATCGTCGCTAATCCGGGTATCGACCACCTTGGTGTCTGGATTCTGGCAAAACGGGCAATGCATGTTGTCCAGAATAGACTGAGCCCTTGAAATAAGCCACGCTTGGCGGCCCCTACGCCTCATGGGGAACAATGAGGCGCTGCCCCGCATGCAAAGACACCGTATCAAGGTTGTTCAGCCGCATCAGTTCATCCACCGTATCTCCGACATTGCCACCCTCCGGAGTGATGCTCGCCGCATACCTCCACAAGGTGTCGCCGGGTTGCACCGTATACACGACGACAGCGATGGAATCCGGCGCGGACTGCGCACTTCCGGGCGCGATGAATCCAAAAAGACACCAGGCAAGACCGGCCGCCATGATCGCCATGGCGATTCGATTCGCCACATTTCCGATATTCGCCGCACCGTTCACCACGCCACTCCTTTTCGAACAGCTGTTCTATCGAACGCTTGTTCCAAGTATGGCACATATGTTCGATAAACGCAAACACACCTCGAACAGATGTTTGATTTTATCGGCGTTTCGCGTTATGCTTCTAAGGAACTACGAAAGGAGCCCATCGTGAGCACCATCCCCTTCACGCCCAAGAAGAGCGACGAGCGTCCGGATGAAAGCACGTTGACCGACCGCCAGCGCAAGGTGCTTGACGCCATCAAAACGCATTTGGCCAAGCAGGGATTCGCTCCTTCGTTCCGTGAGATCGGTGAGGCCGCAGGGCTTAAAAGCCCGTCATCCGTCAAACACCAGCTTCAGGTTCTTGACGAAAAAGGCTTCATCCGCATGAACGCGAACAAGGGGAGGGCCATCGAAGTGGTGAACCTCAATGACGAGGAGCCGAATGGAAAAGTCGCCCAGGTCATCCCGTTCCCCAGTCAGGACGATGCATGCGGCTCCATCATGGCCTCGCATGACGTTCCACTGGTCGGGCGCATCGCCGCCGGCGTGCCGATCACGGCCGAGCAGCATGTCGATGATGTGATGAGGCTTCCCGAACGGCTTACCGGCACCGGCAATCTGTTCATGCTTGAAGTGCACGGTGATTCCATGATCGACGCCGCCATTTGCGATGGTGATTTCGTGGTGGTCCGCGAGCAGAACAGCGCGGAGAATGGCGATATCGTCGCCGCATTGCTGGATGACGAGGCCACGGTCAAGACGTTCCGCAAGGATCACGGCCATGTCTGGCTGATTCCGCACAATCCGGCCTACTCCCCCATCGACGGCACGCATGCCGAGATCATGGGCAAGGTCGTCACCGTGCTGCGCAAGATCTGATTGCTTTCACACGTTAAACGGCAAAGGGCGTCGAACATACCATTTTGAGGCATGTCCGACGCCCTTTGCCATACCCCTTGCCATACCGCGCGGTTGTGCATTCACCTTGCGAATCCATCAAGAATGAACGCGAGGGCATTTCAAAATGTCGTCGCATTCTTGAAGTTCGGGAGCACGGTTCAGGAATGCAGTTCCTTGCGGCTGTCCGAATCGTATCCTTCAGGTTCAAGCTGGAAGGTGGTGTGCGGCACGGATACGGGGAAGTGCTCACGCAGGCAGTTCTGCAATTGGGAGAGGATGTCGGCGGCATCATCCATGGTCAGCCCGCGCTCCACTACCACATGGGCCATGACGACGGGCATGCCGGTAGAGACGGTGCTGGCGTGCAGGTCGTGCACGGCCACCACGTGCGGCACCTGCTCAAGATGTTCGCGCACCTCGTCCAGATCGAGTTCCTGTGGGGTTTCCTCCAGCAGCACGCGCACGGCGTTGCGCAGCAGCACGAACGCCCGGGGGATCATCATCAATGCGATGATGCCGCCCGCGACGGCATCGAAGCCGGCCCAGCCCGTTGAGATCAGCACGATGGCTGAAACGATCACGGCCACGGACCCCAATGCGTCGTTCATGACTTCGAGGAACGCGGCTTTCATGTTCATGTTGTCCTCGCTTTGCCCCGCGAGGATGAAGATCGAACCGACGTTGGCGGCAAGGCCGAGTATGCCCATGAACAGCAGCAACCGCACGTCGTGCACTTCGTCGGCGGCTCCGCCGAACAGCCTCATGCCGGCTTCGACGAGCGCGTAGATGCCGACGATCAGGAGCACGAGCGCGCCGACCGCGGCGGTGAGCACTTCGAGTCGCGCCCATCCCCAGGTGCGTTTGTTGCTGGGTTTGCGTTGCATGAGCACCGCGGTGACGGTGGAGGCGATCAGCACCGACATGTCGGTGAGCATGTGGCCGGCGTCGACCAGCAGCGCCAGCGATCCGGTGACGATGGCGCTGACCACTTCGGCGATGAACACCGTGGAAGTCAGCCCCAATGACATCATGAGTCTTTTCTGGTGTTCGGCCCCGCTTGCGGCGGTCGTGGCGTCCACACCCGCATGGTTGTGTGCCATGATGGGTTTCCTTTCGTCGTCTTTGGTTCGATCCGCGGCTATTGAAACCGCTTCTCAATACCATTTTCATTCGTCTCAAAACGCAGGAAACCCCAGCCCGAAGGCTGGGGTTTCCAAGTTCTGCCGACAGTCTAGCGGCTCACCGCTCCCCTGTCAATAAAGTCAAACCGTCAATTAAAAACCGAACTGGGCGGCGGTTTCCTTCAGCGTCTCCGCGGAGCGCTTCAGGGCCGCGAGCTCACGGTCGGACACCGGGGTGTTGATGGCGGTATTGACGCCGGAACGGTTGAGCAGGGTCGGCACGGACATGCACACGTCGGAGATGCCGTGGAAGTCGTGCAGCATGGAGCTGACCGGCAGGATGCGGTTGGAGTCGCGCATGACGGCTTCGATGATGTCCACGCCGGACATGCCGATGGCGTAGTTGGTAGCGCCCTTGCCGTTGATGATCTTGTAGGCGGCGTTCTTGACTTCCTGGTGGATCTGCTCACGCACTTCGGCGTCCAGCGGATCGTGACCCGGCAGCGGGGTCCAGTCGCACATCGGGACGCCGCCGATGGTGGCGGAGGCCCACAGCGGGACTTCGGAATCGCCGTGTTCGCCAGCGATGTAGGCGTGCACGTTCTTGACGTTGACGCCGGTCTGCTGCGCGATCAGGAAGCGCAGACGGGCGGAGTCGAGGTTGGTGCCGGAGCCGAAGACCTGGTTGGCCGGCAGGCCGGAGATCTTCTGGGCCACGTGGGTGGCGATGTCGACCGGGTTGGTGATGAGCATGTAGATGGCGTTCGGAGCGACCTTCACGAGGCCCGGAATGATGGCCTTGAGGATGTTGATGGTGGCACCGACCAGCTCGAGGCGGGACTGGCCCGGCTTCTGGCGCGGGCCTGCGGTGATGACGATCATGTCGGCGTCACGGCAGATCTCCGGATCGTCGGAGCCGTCGATGGTCACGGTCGGATAGAAGCTGGAGCCGTGCTGCATGTCGAGCACTTCGGCCTCGACGCGTTCCTTGGCGATGTCTTCGAGCACGATCTCACGTGCGACGCCACGCTGAGCAGCAGCGAAAGCGAGAGTGGAGCCGACTGCGCCGGCACCGATGATAGCGAGCTTTGTGGGCTTGATTGGTGAATCCACCATGTGCTTTACCTCTCTTTGAGCAAGAAGAACGTCCCGCGTTGTGGCAGGGTATTTTCTTTCGATTTCAACCCTACTTTATCCATACAGCATGACGTTTCGCCGTGAATCCGCATGATTTGCAACCACTGAAAAGTGATTTTCGTCACAGCTTTTGTGAGCGCTCACATACACTGCGCCCGTTGAAATGCAGCTGTTGCAATCCGTTGCAGCGTTTGCACGGCCGCTCCGGTAAACGTCATCGGGAACGGCTTGCGCGGAAGCTCAGTCGATGGCCTGCTCCACGATCTGCGCGGCCAGCTGGTCGTCGACCTCCGCTTCGAGCATCATGCCGTCGTCGCGGTATTCGACGTTGATCACCTTGCCGTATTCGCGCACGCGGGACATGAGCGAGCCGGCTGTGTACGGCAGCAGCGCCTCGACGTGCACGTTCGGCGTGGGCAGCATCGATTCCACGTGCTCGCGCAGTGCGTCGACGCCCTCCCCTGAAAACGCGGAGACGATGTGCGCTTCCGGCATCAGCGCCTCGATACGTTCGCGTGCGGCCTCGTCCATACGGTCGGCTTTGTTGAACGCCACGATCGTGGGGATCGTCTCGACGCCGTCGATGTCGGACAGCACGTCGTTGACGGCGTCGATCTGGGAGAACGGGTCGGGATGCGAGCCGTCGACCACGTGCACGATCAGGTCGGCGTCGGCGACTTCCTCCAACGTGGATTTGAACGCTTCGATGAGCTGCGTTGGCAGGCGGCGCACGAAACCGACGGTGTCCACATACGCGTACAGTCGCCCGTCCTTGGCTTTCGCACGGCGTACGGCGGTATCCAAAGTGGCGAACAGCGCGTTCTCCACCAGTTCCGCGGAACCGGTCAGCCGGTTGGTCAACGACGATTTGCCGGCGTTCGTATAGCCGACCACGGCGACGGTCGGCAGGCCGAAGCGACGGCGCGCGCCACGTTTGACGTCACGCGCGGGCGCCATCTGTGCGATCTGCCGGCGTAGTTTGGCGATTCTGCTGCGGATCACGCGACGGTCCATTTCGATTTTCGTCTCACCCGGACCACGCGAGCCGATGCCCGCGTCGCCTGCCGCGCGGCCGCCCGCCTGACGCGACAGCGACCCGCCCCAGCCGCGCAGTCGCGGCAGCATGTATTCGAGCTGCGCCAGCTCCACCTGCGCCTTGCCTTCGCGCGAAGTCGCATGCTGTGCGAAGATGTCGAGGATGACGGCGGTGCGGTCGACCACCTTCACTTTGGTGGCGTCTTCCAATGCGCGTCGTTGGCTCGGCGGCAGATCATCGTCGACGACGATGGTGTCCGCCTCGTCCTGCGCCACGATGCCGGCCAGTTCGCGCGCCTTGCCGGAACCCACGTATGTGGCCGCATCCGGCTTGATGCGATGCTGCAGCAGACCGTCGCACACCACGGCGCCCGCGGTTTCGGCGAGCGCGGCGAGTTCTCGGAGCGATTCCTCGGCCGCGGCCTGCGTGGTCTCGCGGCTGGACCATACGCCTACGAGCACGACGCGTTCGAGCCTGACTTTACGGTATTCGACTTCGGTGACGTCCTGGATCTCGCCCAGACCCGCCACATGCTTCAATGCGTTGCGGGATTCGCGTTCCTGCCACTGTTCGTCGTGGGTTTCGCGAAAGTGTTCCCCGCCGTCGGTATCAAGCAGCACGTCGGATTGGTCGGCGAGCACTCCCCCGACGTCGCCTGCGGTCATGCTCTGCTCGATATCGTTCTCTTGGCTCAATGGCACCTCTCACGGTTAAACTATGGTGTCTTTATTATCATCATTGTCTAGAGACATGGGCATCACCGTTTTCGCCACGTGGACGCGATTACCGCGCGGATGCCGGAGGACGAACGTTTGCAAGGAGAGAGCATGGCACAGGCCGAGCAGTATTTCGCGGCGGAACCGCAGTCGAAGGACGTGCGCAGGAAGCTGCATGTCACGTTGCGTGGCAATGAGGCGGATGTGGAAGTGTCGAACGGCGTGTTTTCCGGCAATCGTGTGGATTTGGGCACGTCGGTGCTGCTTCGCCAGGCGCCGGAACCGCCGGAGGAGGGCACGTTCCTTGATCTGGGCTGCGGTTGGGGTCCGATCGCGCTGACGTTGGGTTTCGAATCGCCCAAGGCCGATATCTGGGCGTTGGATGTGAACGAACGCGCGCTTGAGCTCACGCGCCGCAACGCCGAGTTGAACGGCATGGGCAATATCCATGCCGTCACCGCCGAGCAGGTTCCGGCCGTTCTCACGTTCGATCTGATCTGGTCGAATCCGCCGATCCGCGTCGGCAAGGAGGCTCTGCACGAGCTACTGATGACGTGGCTGCCGCGGCTTAACGCGGGCGGTGCCGCCTATCTGGTGGTGCAGAGGAATCTGGGTTCCGATTCGCTGATTCCGTGGCTCGCCACGCAGTTGGGCGACGGGTTTGAAGTGGGCAAGTACGCGAGTTCGAAGGGCTTCCGCGTCATCGAGGTTGTGAAGGCATGAAATTCGAATATCCTTCCGAACTGCCGGTTTCCGCGGCTCGCAGCGACATCGCCGAAGCCGTCAGGTCAAGCCAGGTGGTGATCGTCTCCGGCCAGACGGGCTCCGGCAAAACCACGCAGCTGCCGAAGATTCTGCTGGAACTGGGCCGTGGATCGCACGGCAGGCAGATCGTGCACACGCAGCCGCGCAGGCTTGCCGCACGTACCGTCGCCGAACGAATCGCCAGCGAAATGGGCGTGACGTTGGGTGAGGAAGTCGGCTATCAGGTGCGGTTCACGGACGAAAGCTCGCCGAAGACGCGCCTGCGCGTGGTGACGGACGGTATTCTGCTGGCACAGATCCAACGCGATCCGAAGCTCATGCAGTACGACACGATCATCATCGACGAGGCGCATGAGCGCAGTCTGAACATCGATTTCCTGCTCGGCTATCTGACGGCGCTGCTGCCCAAGCGGCGCGACCTGAAGCTCGTCATCACGTCCGCGACAATCGATTCGGTGAAGTTCCAGGAGCATTTCGAACACGCGCTGCACACGAAGGTGCCGGTCATCGAAGTGTCGGGACGCACGTATCCGGTGCAGATCGTGTATGAGCCGTTGGGCACCGCGCCGGCGCTGATGCGTTCCGTGCCGGGTTTCGAAACGGGCGCGATGCCCGGCGACGCGGATTACGAGGCGCTGTCGGCCGCGCCGGATGGCAGGGACGGCCGCGATTCGCGCGACACGAACGTGGACATGCCCACCGCGGTGGCGCGCGCCTGCGCCGAATTGGTGATCCATTCCACGCACGACCGTGGTCCGCGCGACATTCTCGTGTTCGCTTCCGGCGAGCGCGACATCCACGATTTCGAGAACGCGCTGCGCCGCCATTACGGTCCGCGCGCGGCGGATATGCGCAGGCCGGATGCGATCGAGATCGTGCCGTTGTTCGCACGGTTGTCTTCGAAGGAACAGCATAAGGTGTTCGAACCGCATACGCATCAGCGTATTGTGATCGCCACGAATGTCGCCGAAACGTCGCTGACGGTGCCGGGCATCCGATATGTGGTCGATCCGGGCACGGCGCGTATCTCCCGCTATTCGAAGACGGCGAAGGTGCAGCGTCTGCCTATCGAGCCGATCAGCCAGGCGAGCGCGAACCAGCGTTCGGGCCGTTGCGGCCGTATCGCCGACGGCATTGCGATCCGCTTGTATTCGCGTGAGGATTTCGAGACGCGTCCCGAATTCACGGAGCCGGAGATTCTGCGCACGTCCCTGGGCGCGGTCGTGCTGCACATGCTGTCGGTGGGTGTGGCGCGTACGGCGAAGGATGTGACGGATTTCGGTTTCATCGATCCGCCGGATATGAAGGCCGTGTCGGATGGTTTCAACGAGCTGACCGAGCTGAAGGCCGTGGCGCGCAAGCATGGCGAGGTGGTGTTGACGCATACCGGCCGTCTGCTGGCACGTATTCCGATCGACGTGCGTTTGGGCCGTATGGTCATCGAAGCCGCGAAGTCGACCACGCCGAACACTCTGGCGGCGGTGCTGGTAGTAGTCGCGTTCCTGAGCCTGCAGGATCCGCGCGAACGTCCCGACGAGAACCGTGAGGAGGCGGATCGGATCCACAACCGGTATGCGGACCCGACCAGTGATTTCCTGACCGCGTTGAACCTGTGGGACCGCGTGTTCCAAGCGGATGGCGAGCCGAGCAATTCCGCGCTGCGCCGCATCTGCAAGACCGAGTACTTGAGTTGGCTGCGCATGCGCCAATGGAAGGATTTGGTCGCCCAGCTGCGCGAAATGTGCCAGGAGTTCAAATTCAAGCTTGGCGAGCCGATTCCCGTGTCCCGTCCACCGTTGGAGATCCGCCAGCTGCCGCTTAACCAGCAGGCAGCGCATTCGCTGTGCTGCTCATGGGACGCGCAGGGCATCCACACGTCCATGCTTTCCGGCCTGCTGTCCATGATGGGCATGCAGGTCACGCGCGAGCCGAAGGCATCCGATTTCGCTGGTTTGAAGGGTGCGGCACGCGCTCGTGCGATGAAACGCGCGCAGAAGATGGCGAAGAACGACTATCAGGGCGCGCGCGGCACGCATTTCGCCCTGTTCCCCGCCTCCGCCGTAGCCAAATCGACACCGCAATGGGTGATGAGCACCGAACTGGTGGAGACAAGCCGGCTGTGGGCGCGGTATTCCGCGCAGATTGATCCCGCATGGGCGGAGCCGCTCGCCGGAGCACTCACCCGTACCACGTACGCGGATCCGCACTGGTCCGGTTCGCGCGGCTCGGCCGTGGCGAGCGCGAAGGTGCTCCTGTACGGCCTGCCGATCGTGCAGGACCGCACCGTGCAGTGGGGGCGCATCAATCCGCTTGAGGCGCGCGATTTCCTCATCCGGCAGGGTCTGGTGGAGGGCGACATCCAGCAACGGTTCTCCTATGATGATTTCGTCACCAGGAACCGGGACATCCTCGAGGATGCAGCCGATGATGCGAGCCGCACCCGCCAGGTGGCGCAGACCGTCGGTGACGAGGATCTGTTCGACTTCTACAACGCCATCATCCCCAACACCGTCACCAGCGTGGCCGATTTGGCGAAATGGTGGAAGACGAAGCACGACGAGCAGCCCGATCTGCTGGATTTCGATCCGGACAAGGTGGAGCGTCTCGCCGGCTCCGATTCGGTGTCCCTGGACGACTATCCCGACCATTGGCATACGCTCGGCACCGACGGCTCCCCCATCGATCTAAGGTTGAGCTACATCTACGACCCGCACGACCCAAACGACGGCGTCACCGTGCATGTGCCGTTGAAAGCATTGTCTCGACTGACTCCGGAACAGTTCTCGTGGAATGTGCCGGGATTGTTGGACGAGCTGATCGTCGGCATGATCAAGTCGCTGCCGAAAACGTTGCGCGTGCAGTTCGTGCCCGCTCCGGACACGGCACGCAAAATCCGCACCTGGATCGACGAACGCTATCCCGACCTGCCGGGCTCCGGCAGCCAGCAGAAGCCTAACATCGCCCCCGAAAACGAGGATGGCATGGCCGCATGGCCCGACCTGCCGCACGTGTTCACGCAGGCGGCCATCAGCATCGTCGGCGCGCAAATCCACCCGGAAGTCCTCACCGGCGAACTGTGGAACAAGCTCGCGCCATACCTGCGCATGACCTTCGCCGTGGAACAGCAGCTGCCGCCCAACCGCAAGAACCAGCACGGCCGACGGCACGCGCGAGGACCCGTCAAAACGCTCGGCACCGGCAAATCACTCGTCGAACTGCAACGCAGATTCGCCGAGCAGGCCAAAGCCTCCGCACGCCACATGGTCGAAAAACAAGCCCGAAACGCAGGAGACCAAGGCAAGTTCGTCGAACAAGCCAACCTGCTCAACAAAGCGGGAGCGACCACCGAAGCACGCGCCACCATGCTCTGGCAAGGCGCGCTCGACACGCTGCGCCTGCCCGGTGAACGCATCTCCTCACGCTGGCTCGGCACGGAAGCGCTCATGCTCGCCTCCGCCCCCTACAAGTCCACGAAGGAACTCACCGAAGACCTGCAGCTGGCAGCCGTCAAACGACTCCTGCCCAACATCGACCAGCTGCCCGACGACGAAGCGCTCGCCGACGCGGTGCTCGATGTGCGCGAAGTGTACGAGGACACCGTGTACGCGGTGGCGCATGACGTGATCGCCATACTGAAACGGTATGCGGAAGTCGACAAAGCCGTGTCCGGCAAAGCGGACCTGCCACTGCTGAGCGTGCTGCAGTCGATCCGCGAACACATCACCACACTCGTATACCCCGGTTTCATCGGCAAGACGCCGCCAGAGGCATTGCCGTCCATCGAACGATACCTGCACGCCGACCTGCTGCGCCTCACCAAGGCGAAAAACGACAAGAACCGCGACGTGCGATGGGCCTGGGAAGCCGACGAAGCCAAACAACTTGCCGACAAGGCCGTGGCGAAAGCACAACGTGAACCAGCCGGCCCACGCCACGAAACGCTGATGAAGCAGGCGGAAACCGTACGTTGGATGCTGGAGGAATTCTACGTGTCCCTGTGGGCACAGGAACTCGGCACGCCGAAACCGATCAGCCTGCAACGCATCAAAAAGGCGATCGCCTAGCCACCAGCCAAAACCCCAACGAATTGTTCCGTTTCCTCAAACCCGTCAACGCTTCTTGAAGAAACGGAACAACTGCGATTCCCGAATCAACAACCCTGCAAACAGGCTCACCACCATCACACCGGCGAACACAGCCAACGGCGTACGCACCGCAGCCGCCAACACCGCCACCCAATCGGACCGGCTCATCCGCACCGCATACGCCAACAACAACGCACACGAAGCAACCGTAGCCAACCCGGCCCAAACACCGGTCTCCACACCAATACCCAGCAACTGCGCACCCTTCGACTGCCCCGAATGCAACGCACCCGCATATTCCAACCTACGCCGGCGCACACCAAACACACCAACCAACACGCCAATCGCCAACCCCACCCACGGCATCCACCGCGTCGAACGATTCACATACGACGCACGCGCGTCATAATGCGCATCAAACCCCTTATTCACCTGCGTCACACCCGCATTCGACGAGCCGGAACCCGCCACCAACGTGGCATACAGCAGATTTTCCATCTGCCCATCAGCCGGCCACTGCTTGACCCAGCATTCGTCGAACGTCGAAGCGCTCGCCGACACCGGCACGATGAACGCGTAGGCGAAACGCGTGTCACGCCCATCGTTCGGCCAGTCGAACACACCAGCCACACGTGTGGTGCCTTCGCGTGTCCGCAATGCGCTGCCCACGGCGAGCCCGAAGTCCTTGGCCACGTCGCGCGGCACCCATACGCCGGACACGTCGGCCTTGGCATTGCCGGCGATCAGCCGGATCATACCAGGCGTCACGTCATACGATGAGATGTCCTTGCCGGGTGTCGCGAGTGGCACGACCTGTTTGCCGGCACGCATCGCACCAGCCAAGGTGCCCGTCATTCCATCGCCAGCGTCGGACAAGCGGTCGCATGCGGTGCCATCCACCGTTCCACCGACGATGGCGTTGACGTCAGCGTACGCGTTGATGCGCTGCACGGCCTGCGATTCCAAGTCGATCACGGTCATCGCCTCATATCCGCCCAGCAGCGTTCCGGAGAGCAGCACTGCGAGGAACATGGCGAACGCGCGGCTCACGCCCGAACCGATGTTGCGCAGCGCTTCGGAAAGCACCGATCCAAGTCTCATATACGCTCCCTTATTGGCGGTTTCATGCGGTTTTCACACTGTTTGGCGAAGTTCAACGGTTTCTTGCGATTCGTCCGCCGACTATTTGCAAACCAGCCCGTTGAGCCCGCTGCCGATTTCGACGTTGGCGATCGCGGACGCGTCGGCATCCTGCGTCTGCACCAGACTCACGCCTAGCTCGCTGCCCACGATGGTCACCTTCACCGGCGTATTGGACGCATTGTGGGATTTTGGTACGATGCAGCCGCTGCTGCCGTCGATGCCGAACACCGCTCCCGCCGGCACACGCAGCACCTGTAATGGTTCCTTCAATGCCACGGTGGCATCGAGACCGGCCTTTTTGGTCTGCATGTCCATGGACTGGAACGTTTCGTTTGCCGACACATTACGCAGGAATTCGGCGTCGGTGATTTCCGTGCTATCGGCCGGCAATATTCCATTGATGCCATACATGCTTATGGTGCGATCCTGTCCTACCGCCGCGCCGTTTTTCACGGTGAGTTTCGTCAACGCTCCCGGTATTTTTCCGATTGCCGTACCGCCCGTCACCATGGAACCGGTAGTGGCCGTCCACTCGTCGACCGCGACTGCGTTTTCAGGAATCCACATGGTGTCGGCAAGCGCGAGCGTGCCGTCGGAGGGGTTGCCATTGTCGTTCATGAGTTGCCGCCAGCCGTCGGATGTGGCCCACCAGTAGGTGTCGGAACCGGCCACGCTGTTGTATCCGAGTCGGCTCAGCTCGTTGTTCAGTGCGAGCACGTCGTCGCCCTTGTCTCCGGTTTTGAGGTCACGGTATAGGGGTGTGGCGGTGTTCAAGGCCACGACCACGCGGTCGTTGACTTTGTATGCGCCTTTGCCGGAGGCGAGTCCGTCTGCGGACCAGTCGGCGGTGACGGTGCCGTTGGCGTTGCCGAGAAGATTACGTTCGGTGGAGATGGTGGGCACAACCGTCACTTGCTGGCTGCCGGAGTATTCCTGCACGCTGGCTGGCGCGGTGGTCGTCTCCCCTGCCGAGCCGAGCAATGCCGGCGCGCGGTCTGGCAGGAGCAGCGCGCATGCTCCCACGGACACGCATATGGCGGTTGCCACGGCGAGCAGGCTCCAAGCCCATGCGAGTCGTCCGCGTCTGGCACCGTTGTTCATGACTTTAGTACCCCGTTGCTTCTTTCCCATGAGTCGATGCCTTTCTATTCGTCTATTCTTCCAATTCCGGTTCCTGCGATTTGCTGCCGCCTGGCGCGTAGTCGGCGAGGTCGAGCACACGGTCGCAGGCGTCGCGGGTGTCGGGATCGTGTGTGGCCACGAGCACGATCATGCCTTGGCCGGAAAGGTTGTTCAGCACATGGCTGACGGAATGCGCGGTGCGCGTGTCCAATTGGGCGGTCGGCTCGTCCACGAGCAGCATGTCGGGTTTGGAGCAGACGGCGCGTGCCAGCATGAGACGTTGCGCCTCGCCGCCGGAGAGGTCGGAGAACCGGCGGTCGGCCGCGTATTCGAGGTCGAACAGCCCCATGGCTTCCAAGGCTTTGGGCTCGGCTTCCTTGCGCCGCATGCCTTTGGCGAGCAGCGGGAACACCACGTGGTCGAGCGCGGTGCGTTCCGCCACACCGTACGGGTTTTGAAACACCCATCCCACACGGTTCACGCCTTCACGGGTTACGGTTCCGGCATATGGTTTCTCCCAACCGGCGAGAATCGACAGCAATGTCGATTTACCACAACCGGATGGTCCGCATACCGCGATGGTGGAGCCAGGTTCCGCCACGAAATCAAGATGCTCGAACAGCAGGTCTGTCCCCGGGAACCGGTGGGCCAGCCCTTCCACAACCACTCGCATATGAGCCCCTTCGCGCATCAGACTACTTCAGCGGATACCAGACCGTCTCATCCGAGGCGGTCACGTTCACTCCGGCCGTCACCAAGCAGGTCAGCGCCTTCCTGTTATCGCGCAGTCCTGCGCTTTCTCCGGATTCCAAATCCTTCTCCAGCTTATCGGCGGTGTAGTCTTTGGGCTTTATGCCTTCCTTGCGCAGGCAGTCGGCCGCAACCCCCTTGTCGTCGAGCAGCAGCTTCGGATTGCCCAACTGGAGCCTGTACACGGTGTTGATATCCGTGACATGCAGCATACTGCAGGATGTCAGATCGTCATTGAGTTTGCGGATCGCCTCTTTGCTGGCGTCATCGGTGTTGTACGAGGGCAGAGCGTAAATGCCGTTGTCGTACTTGTCGAACGTCGGCTCGGCATAGCCTTTGTCTATGATGCACTGCTTGTAATCCGCCCATGCGCGTTCGTAGTCGGCCTGACTCACCTTTCCGCCCGAAGCGGCCTTCTCCAGTGCAGACTTCTGCTGATCGGATATTTTGCCGCCGTCGGAATCCAACAACGATCGCGCATAATCCTTCAGCGACGACGCGATTCGTTCACCCTGTTGCGATGATTGACCCTGCTGGGATTGACGCTCCCGTCGCGAGCTTTCTTTCAGTGCCCCGCAGCCCGTGCAGCCGACAAGCAAAGCGAGACAGCATATGACGGCAATAGCTTTGCCACGCATGCCCGTTTTCCTCGACATCGTCATCAGCCCCCTCACAAACGACGCAGCCGTCAGGCCGCCATGGCCCGCTTTACCCCTATTCTATACCCCCAAGACTTGCCTCCATGCGCGGCATACCCAATATGGGTATGCGGAACCAGGTGTTCCCCAGCATCATCCACCGGCTCGTTGCATTTACCCCGTTCTCCGCGCCGGAAAGCCATCAGTCAAACGGAATGCGCGCGTGGAACATCCATATGCCGTTCTCGCAATCGGTGGAAAGACTTCCTCCGATATGCTCGATTTCAGCCGCGAACTGTCTGAGACCATGGCCGCCGGGCAGGCTGCCGGAATGCCAGGCACCCATATCATTCACTTCAGTGATTTCCAAGGAATCGTCTTCACCAGAACCGACACCTCGTACTTGCCTCCGGAAGGCGCATGACGCGAAACGTTCGCGTACACCTCGCCAATCAACCGGCCGATCACATCCTTATGATAGGCATACGGACGCGCGCACGGGACCAGAAATAGGCGAGACCGGTCAGCATAATCTGCATGACGGTAAACATCAATGCCATTGGCGAACCGGGGTGGCACACCGCCTCATAGACCATCAGAAGTTCGCACGTCATGATGGCCGCAAGACGGAACGGATGTTTGATTCGCGGCATATCCGGCCACCGGAGCTCTTTGTTCTTTCCGGTCATGTCAGCGCTCGTTCCCATGTTTCAACCATGTGATGATGGCTTGCCGTTGCGTACGGCAGTTCAGTCGTTTGACGATGTTCTGCATGTGCTTGCGCACGGTGGCGATGGATATGCCGAGTCGTTCGGCTATCTCGCCATCCGTCAGATATTCGTTCGCGCACAGGTTCATGATGGTTTCTTGCGTGTTGGTGAGCGTGGACTCCGCTCGAGCATCACATTTCAGCCTCGCGTAAGCCGCCATCGGAGTTTCAAAACCGGGCAGGAAACATCCTGAAAGGACACGGGAGACGGCTTGTTCGAGCTGCGTCTCGTCACCTTTACCGACAAGCCCCTGCGCGCCAGCCGCCGCCAGCGGCACGCGATACCGGTTCAGACTGAAGCTGGTCATGCCGAGAATCGGCGTGGAACAGTCCATCAACCGCATGCGACGGCAGACTTCCGGGCCTTGCATACCTTCCAACGACATATCAAGCAGCACAAGAGCATATTGGTCGGCATTCGATGCAAACAATTCCAAAGCCTCAACGCCGCTGGTAGCCGAATCGACGATACCCACCGCCGGAAGAATCCGCTTGAATAGGTCAGTCAGCGCTTCGATGACGATTTTGTCATCGTCAACAAGCAATATCTTCGGACCACCAACCGTTTTCCCCGTCATGGTACAACGCTCCTTCCCCTGGGAAACATCCCCCTGCCGCAATACAATACATCATTTCATCACCGCCCCTTACTCATATTGAGTACATCGTTCGCAATAACCCCGTAAAACAACTCATATCATATGAATCACCGGGCCAAGGCGGTTCGATATGATGATGAAAGGTGGACGATGATGTCCTGGATGAAACACAATAAATTAGCGAAAACAATTGCCGCATCAATAGCAGCTGTCGGAATATGCTTCGGCGCCACTGCCGTGGCGAGTGCTGTATGTCGGTACCCTGTCACCAGTGGCTCATATAGCGAAGGCCCTTATCATGTTGAATGGAGTGTGCAACCGACAAGTTCATATGTAAGGACTCAAACCGATTACCATAACCAATATTGCTACGCACAGCAAGATAGGACGCAACATTCGCAGACAAGCAGAGCGCTCGCTAGGCAACATTGCTCCGCCTCAGTTAGCGGAGGCTCTTCATTGACTCAAAATGATTATGTTGAATATTATCAGTATTAGGAAGCTCGATCGTCATGCGGAATGGAATAGTCCATGTGTCGAGAAACATCACCACATGCTTGGTAGGCATAACTCTTATCGGCTGCGCGGGCTGTGGGGTGGCTGTCGACCAGCAGGATACGAAACAGCCGACCGGAAGTGCCGGCAGCGACACATCCAAAGCCAAAATCGCGAATTCGATACCGGATTACATCGATTTCCTTCTTGATTTGGACGCCAAACCCGATACCAAATATCCCATGAGTGACGCACAGAAAACGATTCTGAAGCGTTCCAGAAAGTCGGGAAGCGTATCGAAACCGGATTACGAGCTTGCCTGGTCGAATTACAAGCAGTGCGTGACCAGCTATGGGTATACGACACCGGTGCTCAGGCAGTTCTCCAATGGCCTGTACATGATCGCCATGCGGGATACCACCGGCATGAGCGACCAACAGCGCAAGAAGTTCAACGAGGATGAGAACAAATGCTATAACACTGAAGTCATTGCGGTGACCGGTGTATACCAGATGCAGATCGGCAATCCCGGCATGCTTTCCGATGGCGACCAGGCCATGGTCGATTGCCTGCATAAGGCCGGTATCGTGCCGAAAAACTACGACAAGGAAGCGTACAAGAAGGATCTGGACGCGCACGCCAAAAACCAGCCCACCACAGTGGATTTCTCAAACGCGGAAATGCAAAGCTGTTGGGTGGCGAACGGCGCGTCGTTCGGAGACGTCAATGACACCGATCAGTGGAAGCCGCTCGGCTGACCGCCGCGTTCCCATCATGCATCAGCAGACGACCGTAAGCCCTGCATGATTTGGAATCGTGCGGAACGGAAACGTTCATGCGCGTTGGGTGGCATAGAACTTGCGTTCCTGCGCCACGAACGGACGCAGCATGGTGGTAGTGGCGATCGCGCATAGCAGGAACAGCGCGCCAACCGGGCCAAGCCATGTCAGTCCGAAATGTCCGTTGACCAGACCGCCGACCGCGGAACCAAGCGCGATGCCGATGTTGAACGACATGGAATTGAGCGACGCGGCCAAGTTGAGCGATCCCGGGTGCGATTGTGAGGCGACATCCATATACAGCACCTGTGACGCGGAATTCTGCAGATACATGAACATGCCGAGTACCACGAGCAGCAACGCGCCGTATACCGGCACCCAATGCGCCACGACGAGCGACGCCATAAGCACCGCGTGCGCGCAGTAGATGGGACGGATGTGCGTCAGCGGCTCCACTCCCCTGCCACGGTCGGCCAGTTTGCCGCCGTACAGGTTGCTCCACAGGCATGCCGCGCCGAAGATCACCAGTCCGACGCTCAGGTACTGTTCCGGCACATGAACTTCGTCGCGCATGATCGGCGTCAGATACGTGTAGAAGACATAGCTGGCGGCCGCGCCAAACACCACGGTGAGCACACCAAGCTGGATACGACGGTCGAAGAACAGGCGGAACTGCGGCAGGAAGCCGATTTTCACGATGTGGCTGTTGCGCGGCAGCGCCACGACCATACCGACGATGAGCACGATGGTGAGCACGTTGATGATATGGAACGCCCAACGCCAGCCGAACGTGTTGGCCACCCATGTGCCAACCGGCACGCCGACCACGGATGCGATGGAGAAGCCGGAGAACACCCATGCGATGAATTTCGTGCGGAATTTGTCCGTCGTCACGTCGGGCGCGTACGTCATAGCCACAGCCACCAACGTTCCGGATACCAAGGCGATCATGATGCGCGCCACCACCAGAACCGCGTAATTGGGTGCGAACGCGCACAGGAGATTACCGGCAAGGAATATGCCGATCAGCGTCAGATGAGTGGCGAATCGCGGGAACCGTGCCGACAGCGCCGAGCCGAGCGGCGTGACGGGCGCGTACACGAAGGCGAACAGGGACACCAGATTGCCGACCGTCACCTCCGATATCTTCAGATCGGCTGCGATGTCGGGCAGGATGCCCACCACGATGAATTCACTCATGCCAAGCATGAAACTCGATGCGATGAGAATCACCACCGGCAGATTGAAGAACCGTTCCTTGTCGATTCGCACTTTTCCGCTCTCCGCTTCCGTTCGCATTCCCCTATTCGTTTCCCGATATTTCGATTTGTTTAGCATCGCTTACGTCAATCGATTGACGATTTACTTTCTTCAGGAAAGGATAAACCGCGCGCGATACAATACGGTACCGATGACACGCAAGATGACACGCAAAACCAATCGGAGCGGAAACAGCGGCGGGAAAACCGGCGGAAACAGGTCACGCAACCGCAAAACAAGCAATCGCAAGACGGGCAACCGCAAATCCCTTGTTCCAAAGAATCTGCGCAGAAAACTGCGCAATACATGGAACAAGGCGAGCCTCAAGCAACGCATCGGCATGATCGCCACTACATTGGTGGCGACGGTCGCGGCGATAGCCATCATTGCGGGCCTAATCCGCTTTGTCGGCTGGCGTGTGCAGGTCAGTGAGGCGAAAGCGGCGCAGAGCGAGATGCGATCGCTGTACGATTTCAACCCGGGCAACATCATATCCGACGGCGCGTTCTTCAACGGCAACGCGTTAAGCGAGCGGCAGGTGCAGACCATCCTCGACCAGCAGGGCGCGACGTGCACCGGCGACAAGTGTCTGAAGACCATGACGTTCACCACGCAATCGCAAGCGGCGGACGAATATTGCCAAGCGTATAAGGGCGGACAGAACGAAAGCGCGGCAGCCATCATCTATAAGGCGGGCAACGCATGCGGCATCAGCCAGAAGGTGCTGCTCACCGTACTGCAGAAGGAGCAGCATCTGCTCACCGCCACCGATCCAAGCGATTTTCAATTCAAATCTGCAATGGGCCTGAGCTGTCCGGACGACGCGAACTGCGATGCGAAATACGCCGGATTCTTCAACCAGGTGTACGGGGCGGCGAAGCGATACCAGTACTACGTGCGCCACGAATCGCAATACGCGTACCATGCCGGCGCTCTCAACTACGTACGATACAATCCGAATGCAGGCTGCGGCGGCAGCGACGTCTACATCGAGAACAAGGCGACCGCGCTGCTGTACATCTACACGCCCTACCAGCCGAACGAGGCCGCGCTGAAGGCCGGCGCAGGCGAAGGCGACGCGTGCTCGACGTACGGCAACCGCAATTTCGCGATCATCTACAATTCGATGTTCGGCAATCCACGAGACTGATATTTCGGAAAAATTCCGGTAGAATACCTCTAGGAAGGAATGAACCGAAGGAGCCTCATGGGCCTGCTCAACAATGACAACTACATCGACCCATTCAAGGGAGCCGATTACATCGACCCCGGCAAAAACGCCGAAAAACTATCCAGCAACGTGGACCGCGAGCATGCACAACGCGAAGCATACGAACAGCAACGCTACGCCAAACAACAGCAGACACCCCAACGCACCCCCACACCCCCACAGGAGCCCCGTCACACACCACAACAGGCGCTCGTCAACCGACAGACACCAATCAGCCGAACGACACGCACAAGAAAATCAAGAATACCGATAATCATCATCGCCATCGCAGTGCTGACGATCATCGCGATGAACCTCGTCGGCACAATCGTCAGCCACGGCGGACTGAACTCAATAGCGGACAGACTTGATCCGAACACCGAAAAATATGAGCAGCTCTCCGAACAGAAGACCATCAACGAAACCAGCGGCAATCTGTACTCATACGGTGGGATGGCGCTCACCGTCACCATCAAGAACATGGAAGTCGGACCAACTGACATCAACGGACAGCCGACGGTGAAAGTGACCTATGGATGCAGGAATCTGAGCCGGCGCGCGATTTACCCCAACGCCGTGGCCGATTCCATCGTCACACAGAACGGCATAGAGTTACGAAAAGCGGTGGTGACGGGATACAACGGGAATCTTGATCTGGCCAGCAAGAAAATCAAATCAGGTGAAACATCCGAAAAAGTCAGCTATCATGTACTTTCCGACATGCAGACTCCCATCGCCATGCAGGTAAGCAATTTCAGACACAAGAATCTGGTTCGTTCCGCGTTCGCCTTCGATGGCAGCAACGAGACACTGACCAGAATCGACTATTCCGACGTGCCGGAAGCACCGAAGGTCGATAAAGCGGCGTTCGTCGAAGACGGACGCGTTGAAGAATTGAACGGTACCATACTTCATTTCCGATTGGACTCTCTTGAGATACAGCAGAATGATGAAGACGAACCACTTATGGTAGCCCGCATTTCCTGGTACCTTGAGAACACTTCCACGTATGAAACATTCTCATACCATGCGAGCGTCAATGCACGACAGGGAACCGAGACGCTTGACCAGGATTATCTGTACGGCGACGACTCTGGCTTGATTCTCAGAGCCCAAGCGGATGTGCTGGCCACCTCTATCTACGCTTATGAGCTGGATGATGAGCGGACCTCTGTGAAGCTCACCATTGAAGGCGATGACACCGTACTGTTCGAGAAGGATTTCGAACCCAGCAGTGGCACTGTGGTGTAGTCGACGCGGCTTCCATCTCAACAAGAAGCCTAATCCCAGCTCCGCATAAACGACATCGAAGGGGCCGTCATCTGGAAATCAACCCGGATGACGGCCCCTTCGATGTCGTTTATGCACTAACCTGCGATTACGCAATCACAGCTTCGGCAGATACTTCTTCAGCTCGAACGGGGTGACCTGCTTGCGGTACTCATCCCATTCCTGATGCTTGTTGCGCAGGAAGTATTCGAACGCATGCTCGCCGAGCACATCCGCCACGAAGTCGGATTTCTCCATGATCTTCAGAGCCTCGTCAAGCGATTCCGGCAACGGCTGGATGCCCATGGCCTGACGCTCGGCGTCGGTGAGCTCCCACACGTCGTCGCTGGTGGGCTCGCCCAGCTGCATTTGCTTGTCGATGCCGTCGAGACCGGCTGCGAGCAGCACGGAATACGCGAGGTACGGATTGGCGACCGGGTCGAGTGCGCGGAATTCCATACGTGCGGAATTGCCTTTGCCGGGCTTGTACTGCGGGATGCGCAGCAACGCGGAGCGATTGTTGTGGCCCCAGCAGATATAGCTCGGCGCCTCGGCACCGCCCCACAGCCTCTTGTAGGAGTTGACGTACTGGTCGGTGACCGCGCAGATCTCGGCCGCGTGGTACAGGATGCCGGCCGCGAACTGTCGTGCGGTGACGGACATGTTGAATTCCTGCCCGGCCTCGTAGAACGCGTTGGCGTCACCTTCGAACAGGCTCAAGTGCGTGTGCATGCCGGAGCCCGGAGCGTCGGCGAGAGGCTTCGGCATGAAGCTGGCATGGATGCCTCGCTCCAGCGAAATCTCCTTGACGACGGTGCGGAAGGTCATGATGTTGTCGGCCGTGGTGAGCGCGTCCGCATATCGCAGATCGATCTCGTTCTGGCCTGGCCCCGCCTCGTGGTGCGAGTACTCCACCGAGATGCCCATCTGCTCGAGCATGTTGACGGTGGCGCGGCGGAAGTCCATGCCGGGGCTGCGCGGCACATGGTCGAAGTAGCCGCCCTCATCGATCGGCTTCGGAGTCTGCGCCCAGTCATCCTGCTTTTCAAACAGATAGAATTCAATCTCCGGATGCACGTAGAAGGTGAAACCCTTCTCCTTGGCCTTGGCCAGCGCTTGCTTGAGCACGTGGCGCGGGTCACCCAAGGACGGCTCACCATCAGGCGTGAGCACGTCGCAGAACATGCGCGCGGTGCCCTGCGGGCCTCCGCGCCACGGAAGAATCTGGAACGTCGACGGATCGGGCTTGACGATCATATCGTCTTCGGACACGCGGGTGAGGCCTTCCACGGCGGAACCGTCGAATCCGAGCCCTTCCTCGAATGCGGCTTCCAGTTCCGCCGGCGCGATGGCCACGGACTTCAGTGTTCCCAACACATCCGTGAACCATAGACGAATGAAGCGCACGTCGCGTTCCTCGACCGTGCGCAAAGCAAACTCTTGCTGTTTATCCATAGTGTCCAATCGTTCCATGCGCATGTTACGAACGTCGTTAACACATGCCGTGTCGCGACATGTCAGCGTGCGACTTCGAGGGCTTCCTCCAGCGTGAAGGCGCGCGCGTACAGCGATTTGCCGAGAATCGCGGCGTCCACGCCCAGTTCGGCGAGCTCCTTGATGTTGCGCAGGTCGTCGAGCTTGGAGATGCCACCGGATGCGGTGACCTTCGCGTCGGTGCGGGACGCCACTTCGCGCAACAGCTCGATGTTCGGGCCGCTCATCATGCCGTCGCGTGCCACGTCGGTGACCACGTAACGGGAGCAGCCGACGGAGTCGAGGAACTTCATGGTCTCGAACAGGTCGCCACCTTCCTTCACCCAGCCGCGGGCCGCGAGGGTGTGGCCGCGCACGTCAAGGCCGACGGCCACACGGTCGCCGTACTTCTTGATGACGGAAGCGGTCCAGTCGGGGTTCTCCAGAGCCGCGGTGCCGATGTTCACGCGGGCCGCGCCGGCTTCGAGCGCCGCGTCGAGCGAGGCGTCGTCGCGCACGCCGCCGGACATTTCGATGTTGACCTTGTCGCCCAGTTCCTTGACGATGGCGCGCAGCTGGTCACGGTTGTTGCCGGTGCCGAATGCGGCGTCGAGATCGACGAGGTGGATCCATTCCGCACCCGATTCCACCCACGTGCGGGCGGCTTCCAGCGGGGAGCCGTAGTCGGTTTCGGAGCCGGATTCGCCTTGGCGCAGGCGCACGGCCTTGCCATCACGGACGTCGACGGCGGGAAGCAGCGTCAAAGACATGTCATACCTTTCGTTGCGTTGAACGGTTTTCGGCCGTTCAACGGATCTTGCGATTACCGATTTGAATTTACGATTTTGCGATTGTTGCGATTGCCTTGCACGAATCCGCGTTCAGAACGTCGCAACCCAGTTACGCAGCAGCTGCGCGCCGGCTTCGGCGGATTTCTCCGGATGGAACTGCGTGGCGAACAACGGTCCACGTTCGTAGGCGGCCACGAATCGGCTGCGCCCGTAGGTGCACCACGTCACATGCTCTTCCGCATCGCCGAAGTCCAGCTGGTCGGCGGAGGTGTCGGCAGGCGAAGCGCTCATCGCGGCAAAGGAGTGCACGAAATAGAATCGTTCGTTCTCCACGCCCTTGAGCAGCACGGAACCTTCCGGCGCTTCGACGGTGTCCCAACCCATGTGCGGCACCACGTCGGCGTCGAGCAGCTCGACATCGCCCTTGATCAGACCGAGACCGGGCGTGCCGTCGCCATGTTCCATGCCACGTTCGAACATGATCTGCTCGCCCACGCAGACGCCGAGCACCGGGCGGCCGGCGCGCAGACGGTCTTTGATGACCCTGTCTCCGCCGACGCTTTTCAGTCCTTCCATGCATGCGCCGAACGCGCCCACACCCGGCACCACCAGTCCGTCGGCTTCCAGAGCCTGACGATGGTCGGACGTGAGGGTCACGTCGAGGTCGAGATTGGCCAGCGCGCGCACCATGGAACGCACGTTGCCGAAACCGTAATCGAACACCACCACGGAAGTCATGGGCGCTCTCCTTCTTTTACTTGCCGAAGAATCCATCCTTCGGGGAAAAACTTATTCGATGCTTGACGAACCACGACCGAATCGCGTGTGCTCGGCGAGGATCTTCATGGCGTCATCACGGGTCAGGCTTGCGGAATCGACGGTTTCCACGCCGGAATCACGCACCCCCTGAACGTCGGTGATGCCCAGCAGCAGGTCTTCGACGAACGGCGCGGTGGAGGTGAGCAGCACCGGTGGCGCGAACGTCTGGCCGACCTTGCCTTGCAGGTACATCGTCGCCTCGAGCTTGTCCGCACGGTTGATCGCGAGGACGGCAGGCATGCCGGAGACCACGGTGGTCAGATCTTTGATGGCCGCTTCCGGGCCATCGCCGTCGAGATTGCGTAATACAGCGACCGCGCCTTGCGGTGAGGCGAGGCATTGCGCGGAGATGTCGGACAGTTGGCAGAACGCGGCGAACAGGCGTGCGGAGGCAAGTCGGGTGATGATCACCGCGACTTTCGCACGGTTGCCCAGCAGTCCCTGCAACTCGTCGTCGAATGACAGCGAGTTCTCGGCTTCGGACAGTACCGCGTCGGCTTCCTTCGATTGCAGGCCGTCCTGCGATTCGTCGGAAGACGCATCGGAATTAACCGTCTCATCCGGCTGATCGAATGGCACCTGCGCGGGAGCATCGTTCTGTTGGGCAGCTTCCTCGTCCTGGAATTCCTTTTCGAAGCCGGCCATGGCCGCTTCCAGCTCCTCTTCGCTGAAATGCATGCCGTCGTCGTTGGTCTTCCCCAAGCCGTCGAAACCGTTCAAATCGTCCTTGTCGTCGTACATCACAGCGCGCCCTTCGTGCTGGGAATGCCGTCGACGCGCGGATCGGGTTCGATGGCGAAACGCAATGCGCGGGCCAAAGCCTTGAATTCGGCTTCGGCGATGTGGTGCGGGTCGCGGCCGGAAATCACGTGCAGGTGCAGGCAGATGCCGGCATGCATGGCGATGGATTCCATGACGTGGCGAACGAGCGAACCGGTAAAATGCCCGCCAATCATGCAGTATTCGAAGCCTTCCGGCTCTCCGGTGCACACGCAGTACGGGCGGCCGGAAATGTCGACGACGGCTTTGGCGAGTGCCTCGTCGAGCGGCACGGTGGCGTCGGCGAAACGGCGGATGCCACGCTTGTCTCCGAGGGCCTGCTTCAGAGCCTCGCCGAATACGATGGCGATGTCTTCGACGGTGTGGTGCGCGTCGATGTCGGTGTCCCCGGTGGCTTTGATTTTCAGGTCGATCAGCGAATGCTTGCCGAGCGCCGTCATCATGTGATTGTAGAACGGCACGGATGTGTCGATGTCAGTTTTGCCGGTTCCGTCGAGGTTGAGACTCAGCTCCACCTTGGATTCGCTGGTTTCACGAACGATGGTTGCAGTACGTGCCATGTTGCGACTCCTTTTGCGATGTTGCAGTTGCGATATTACAGCTACGATATTGCGATTGCGGTGGTTGCGTCTTCCGCAGCCACCGCGATTCTGTTCTGTTTCAAGCTTATTGCCGGATACTGTCACGAACTTCCGTTCCGGACAGTATCCCAGCTTGCGTTCCGGCTTGTTCAGCCCTGTTCCACGATGCGCAGCACTTCGACCAACGCCTCACGGAACCGTGCCATTTCCTCGTCGGTGCCCATGCACACTCGCATCCAGCCTTCCGGACCGACGACGCGGATGAGCACGCCGCGCTTCAACAGTTCGTCGAAGATGCGGTCGCGGTCGTCGAAATGGCCGCCGAAGAGAATGAAGTTCGACTGGGTTTCGGCCACTTCGAGCGGCTGGCCCTTGTAGGTCTGCTCCTTGAGCCATGCGGAGGTGGCGTTGCGGGTTTCGCGCAGGTGCGCCACGCGGCTCAGCTGTTCATCGGTGTGTTCGAACGCGGCGAGGGCGGCGGCCTGGGTGACGGCGGACAGGTGGTACGGCATGCGCACGATGCGCACGCAGTCGATGATGCCCTTGTTGGCGGCCAGGTAGCCGACGCGTGCGCCGGCGAAGGCGAACGCCTTGCTCATGGTGCGGCTGACGGCGAGGTTTTCGTATTCGCCGATGAGTTCCAGCGCGGTGGGCGTGCCCGGATCTCGGAATTCGATGTACGCCTCGTCCACCACGACCACCGGATGCACGCCTTCGGCGGCGCCTGCCACTTCGGCGGTACGGGCGGCTTCGAGCACGCGCTTCAGATTTTCCGGCTTGAGCGGGGTGCCGGTCGGATTGTTCGGGCTGGTGAGCACGATCATGGCCGGCTTGACGTCTTCGATCGCCTTGATGGTGGCGTCCACGTCAAGCGTGAAGTCGGCGTTGCGGTGCGCAAGCTTCCACGTGGTGAACGTGTCGCGCGCGTATTCCGGATACATGGAGTACGTCGGATCGCAGCCGAGCGCGATGCGGCCAGGGCCGCCGAACGCCTGGAACAGCTGCAGCATGATTTCGTTGGAGCCGTTGGCGCCCCACAACTGGTCGACGCTGAGCTTCACGCCCGATTCGCGTTCCAGATATGTGGAGAACGCCTTGCGCAGTTCGATGTGTTCGCGGTCCGGATAACGGTTGAGCGTCGGGGCGATCTCCTTGACACGCTGGGCGATGGTTTCCACCACGGCCGGTTCGGGCGCGTACGGATTCTCGTTGACGTTGAGGCACACCGGCACGTCGAGCTGCGGCGCGCCGTACGGTTCTTCGCCGATCAGGTCGTTGCGCAGCGGCAGATATGCCGGAATCGCGTTGCTGGAAGTCTCGCTCATCGGAGGCCGGCCTGCTCTTCCTGTTCCTTGATGGTCGCCTTGTTGTACGGGTCGTCGATGAAGCGGCTCAGCACGCATTCGCCGTGTGCCGGCAGATCTTCGGAGACGGCGAAGGCGTTCACACGGGCGGCGAGGGTCTTCAATCCCTGCTCGTCGTATTCGATGACTTCGACCGGCTTCATGAAGGTGTGCACGCCGAGGCCGGCGGCGAAGCGCGCGGTGCCGGAGGTCGGCAGCACGTGGTTGGAACCGGACATGTAGTCGCCCAGCGGAACCGGGGAGTACGGGCCACGGAAGATGGCGCCGGCGTTGCGGATCTTGGCGATCACGGCATCCGGATCAGCGGTCTGCACTTCAAGGTGTTCGGCCGCGTACGCGTTGGCCGCGTCGATGGACTGTTCGATGCCGTCTGTGAGGATGATGCCGGACTGGCGGCCGCGCAGCGACGTGTTGACGCGCTCGGCGTGCTCGGTGCGAGGCACGCGGTACTTGAGGCTCTCCTGCACCTTGTCGGCGATGTCTTCGCTGTCGGTGATAAGCACGGAACCGGCGAGCTCGTCATGTTCAGCCTGGCCGATCAGATCGGCGGCGAGCCAGCTTGGGTTGGCACCCTTGTCGGCGATGATGGCGATTTCGGTCGGACCGGCGACGGCGTCGATGCCGACGATGCCGGAGACCATGCGCTTGGCGGTGGCGACGAAGATGTTGCCCGGGCCGGTGATCTTGTCCACCGGATCGCACAGAATCTCGCCGTCCTGCGGTTCGGAGCCCTTGGCGCCGTAAGCGAACATGGCGATGGCCTGAGCGCCGCCGACCGCGTACACCTCGTCCACGCCGAGGATGGCGCAGGTGGCGAGGATGGTCTTGTCCGGCAGGCCGTCGGAGTTGCTACGGCTCGGCGGGGTGGCGATGGCCAGCGATTCGACGCCTGCGGCCTGCGCCGGCACCACGTTCATGATGACGGAGCTCGGGTAGACGGCCTTGCCTCCCGGCACGTACAGGCCGACGCGCTGCACCGGAATCCAACGTTCGGCGACGCGCGCGCCTTCGGCCAGGTCGGTGTGGAACGGGGCCGGCACCTGGGATGCGGATACGGCGCGGCAGCGGCGCACGGATTCCTCGATGGCGGCGCGCACTTCCGGATCGAGCTCGTCGACGGCGGCCTTCATGGCCTCGACCGGCACACGCAGATGCTCGGGACGGATATGGTCGAACTTCTCCGCGAAGTCGCGCAGGGCCGCAGCGCCGCGGGCCTTCACATCATCGAGAATCGGCTGTACGAGCTCAGTGGCCTCGTTGGTGCCCATCTCGGCGCGGGGCATGGCTTCCAGCATTTCAGCTCGAGTCAGCTTCTTGCCGCGCAGGTCAATGATTCGCATATAGTTTTCTTCGCTCATAACGCCCCATGGTAACAACGCCAAGTCACGAGAACGTCCCGTCGTCTCACATTCAGCCGCATTGTGAGACACGCAGATCCGCCGTTTTCCATGCCATGCCGATTTCCGCGAAAAATATATGCCGGTCGACGCCATTCAGCATCGGCCGGCAATCAAAAACCTGTTCAGGTCAAACCGTTCAAGTCAAACCGCTCAGGCCAACGGAAGCGAGCTCGGTCCGAAGAGAATCTTGATTTCGGCGAACAGCGACGTGTCGCGTTTGACGCGGAACCGGTCTCCGAACGTCAGCACCTTGGCGTTGCCTTTGTCGTCCATCAACGCCAGTTTCACCTCGCACGGGCCGGGATGGCTGGTCAGAATCTGCCCGAGCCGCCGCACATGCGACTGGTCGAGCGCGATCGGCGGCAGCACAATCGTCAGCGGACGTTCATCCTGCGCCTCCAACGTCGGCACGGTGAATTCGGTGGCGCGCATGCTCACTGTCTCATCGCGCTTCTCCACCTGGCCGCGGATCTGTACCACGGTGTCGACGGCGAGCTCGGGCGCGGCGGCCTCGTACACCTTGCCGAAGAACATGCATTGGATGGAACTTTCCAGATCCTCGACGGTTACGATGGCCCACGGATTGCCCTTTTTCGACACGCGGCGGTCCACGTTCGTGATCAGGCCCGCGATCGTCACCTGCTGGCCGTCCGGCATGCTTCCCGCGCGGTCGATCAGGTGCGCTATCGACATTTCGCGCAACGACACCAGAATCGACTGCATGCCGCTCAACGGATGGTCGGACACGTACAGGCCAAGCATCTCACGTTCGAAGTTGAGCTTGGTTTTCTTGTCCCACTCCTCCACGTCGGGCACCTGCACCATGGCGTCTCCCATGGCGGAATCGTTCTCTTTGGAATCGTCCAGGTCGGCGAACAGGTCGAACTGGCCTTCCGCCTGCTTGCGTTTCAGGCCGACGACCGAATTGATGGCCGTTTCGTGGATGGTGAACAGCGCACGACGGTTCGGGTCGATCGAGTCGAACGCGCCGGCCTTGATCAGCGATTCCACCAATCGCCTGTTCAGCGCCTCCAACGGCACGCGTTTGATGAAATCGGTGAAGTTCACGTACTTGCCGTGGCCGTTCTCACGTTCCGCGATGATCGCATCGACCGCGTTCTTGCCGACGTTGCGGATGGCGCCGAGGCCGAATCGCACGACGTCGCCGACTGCCGAATACTCGTACACCGACTCGTTCACGTCCGGAGAAAGCACCTGGATGCCCATGCGTCGCGCCTCGCCCAGGTACAGCGCGGTCTTGTCTTTGTTCGTGCTGGCGCCTTGCAGCAGGGCGGCCATGAACTCCACCGGATAATGCGTTTTCAGATACGCGGTCCAGTAGGAGATCAAACCGTATGCGGCCGAATGCGCCTTGTTGAACGCGTAGCCGGAGAACGGTACGAGGATGTCCCACACGGCCTGCGCGGCCTCTTCGGAATATCCATGCTCCTTCATGCCGGCGAAGAACGGAATCTTCTCCTTGGCCAGCACTTCCGGCTTCTTCTTGCCCATCGCTCGACGCAGCACGTCTGCCTTGCCCAGCGAATAGCCGGCGAGGATTCGCGCCGCGGACTGCACCTGCTCCTGGTAGACGATCAGACCGTAGGTCTCGTCGAGCACTTCCTTAAGCGGTTCGGCCACTTCGGGGTGGATTGGCGTGATCTTCTGCAGACCGTTCTTGCGCTTCGCATAGTTGGTGTGCGAATCCATATCCATCGGACCTGGACGGTACAGCGCGATCAGTGCGGAAATATCGTTGAAGTTGTTCGGCTTCAACGTTTTCAGCAGCGAGCGCATGCCGTCGGAATCGAGCTGGAACACGCCGAGCGTGTCGCCACGGGACAGCAGGTCGTAGGTGGGGCGGTCGTCCAGCGGAATCTTCGTATGGTCGATGCGTTCCTTGCCGTTCGCCTCGATGTTGTTCAGGGTGTCTCGGATCACCGTCAAGTTGGAAAGTCCGAGGAAGTCCATCTTGACCAGACCGAGCGTTTCGCACGTATGGTATTCGAGCGTGGTGGTGACGGTGCCGTCGGTACGTTCCAGCAGCGGCGACGTGTTGGTGATCGGCTCGCTGCCCATGATGGTGGCGCAGGCGTGCACACCGGTCTGACGAATCAGACCTTCGATGCCCATCGCCTCGTCCGTGATGCGTTTCGCGTCCGGGTCGGAATCGTACAGTTCGCGGAATTCGCGTGCTTCCGCGTATCGTTTCGCGCTTGGGTCGAAGATGTCGTGCAGCGGAATGTCCTTGCCGCCGGTCTGTGCGGGAGGCAGGGCTTTGGTGATCTTGTCTCCGACGGAGAAGTCGTATCCCATGATGCGGGCGGAGTCCTTCAGCGCCTGCTTGGTTTTGATGGTGCCGTAGATCACGCACTGCGCCACTTTGTCACGTCCGTATTTCTCACCCACGTAGTCGAGCACGCGTCCACGACCGTCCGGGTCGAAGTCGACGTCGATATCAGGCAGTGAGACACGTTCCGGATTGAGGAATCGTTCGAAGATCAGACCGTGTTCAAGCGGATCAAGTTCGGTGATGCCCATCGCATACGCGACCATGGCGCCTGCGGCGGAGCCACGGCCCGGCCCCACCATCACGCCGTGGGCCTTCGCCCAGTTGATGTAGTCGGCCACGACGAGGAAGTAGCCGCAGAACTGCATCTGGCAGATCACGCCGCATTCGTAGTCGGCCTGCCGCAGCACTTCGAGCGACGGCTTGCCGTTGTACCGGCGTTCCAGGCCTTCCTCGACCTTCTTCAGGAACAGCGACGTCTCGTCCCAGCCTTCCGGACAGTCGAATTGCGGCATGAACGCGCCGTCTTCATGATCGTCGAACATGACGTTGCAGCGTTCGGCGATCTCCAACGTGTTGTCGCACGCTTCGGGAAGGTCTTTGAACAGTTCGCGCATTTCCTCGGCGGATTTGATGTAGTAGCCGGTGCCGTCGAATTTGAATCGGCCCGGCTCGTCCAGCGTGGAGCCGGAGTTGATGCACAGCATGGCGTCCTGCGCGCCGGCGTCTTCGGCACGCGTGTAATGGGAATCGTTGGTGGCCAGCAGCGGCGCGTTGAGCTTTTTTGCGATGTCGAGCAGCCCGTCGGTCACTTGCTTTTCGATTTTCAGGCCGTGGTCCATGAATTCGATGTAGAAATTATCGCGGCCGAAAATGTCTTGGAATTCGCCGGCGGCACGCAACGCGTCATCGAACTGGCCCAGGCGCAGACGAGTCTGGATGATGCCCGACGGGCAGCCGGACGAGGCGATGATGCCTTTCGAATATTTGGCGAGGATTTCCTTATCCATACGCGGATAGCGCATGACTCGGCCTTCAAGGTTCGCGTCGGTGGAGGCTTTCATGAGGTTGACGAGGCCTTCGTCGTTTTCTGCCCACATGGTCAGGTGGGTGATGACACCGCCGCCGGACACATCATCCGGGTTACGGCGGCGATGCAGCGGATCCAGATCCGGATTCCAGTTGGTGTCCCAGCTCACACGGGTGGGGTCCTGACGTGCGGTTTCCGGCGTCACATAGGCTTCGATGCCGATGATCGGCTTGATGCCGGCGTTGACCGCGGCGCTCCACATCTCATACGCGCCATGCATGTTGCCGTGGTCGGTGATGCCGACGGCCGGCATGCCCAGTTCCTTGGCGCGCTTGACCAGATCCGGTATTTTCGATGCGCCGTCGAGCAGCGAATAATGCGTGTGATTATGCAGTTGCACGAAATTTGCGGAAGTAGCCATGCGTTCCAATTTAGCTGGGCTTCATGACGGCGTGGAGTCGTTTCTGGCCGTCCGGCCACACTTTTATAGGGACTGGTCGGCGTGCCGTGCGCGCATCACGTCAAGCGCATGCTGCAGGTCGGCGGGATAGTGCGATTTCACCGTGGTCCACACGTGCGTACGCGGATGGCGGAATTCCAATTGCATGGCGTGCAGCCATTGCCGTTCAAGGCCAAGCGCCTCGCTCAGCTGCGGATTCGCGCCGTACATGGCGTCCCCCGCCAACGGATGCCCGATGGATGAGAAATGCACGCGGATCTGATGGGTGCGGCCGGTTTCCAGGTTCACGGATACGAGCGTGGCTTCGCCGAAACGTTCCATCACGTCCCAATGCGTGATGGCCTCTTTGCCGGCCGGTGTCACGCAGAAGCGGAAGTCGGAGACTTTGGCGCGTCCGATCGGCGCTTCGATGGTGGCTTTGTCTTCTTTGAGATTGCCCTGCACGAGTGCGTGATATGTTTTGACGACCTCATGTTCGGCGAACTGCCGGCGCATCTCCACGTACGCAAGATCGGACTTGCATACGAGCATCAGTCCCGATGTGCCCACGTCGAGTCGTGACACGATGCCTTGACGACCTGCCGCGCCATATGACGTGATGTGCACTCCCCTGTCGATCAGGCTGCCAAGCACCGTCGGACCGGTCCATCCGACGGATGCGTGCGCGGCGACGCCGACCGGCTTGTCCACCACGACCACATCGTCGTCCTCATAGACGACGGCCATGTCATGGGCGATCGGTTCCGGTTCGGACCGTTCCTCGACGATGTCGAATTCTACGGTTTCGCCTGCCTGCAGGGTCGACGATTTGGAAATGTCCCTGCCGAGCACGCGCGCCTGTCCGCTTTCGATGAGGTCGGCCGCCTTGGCCCGGGAAATGCCAAGCATTTTGGCGACCGCGACGTCGAATCGTTTGCCGACGAGCGCGTCGGGAGCGGGTACGAGACGGCTCATGCTGCTTTCGCCCCGTCGTCGGTTGCGTTCGCATCATCACCAAGCGTCTTGCCGTTGGCCTCGTCAAGGTCCTTTTGGCTGAACGGTTCCCCGAGGAACAGCAGCAGCACCGCCGCAACGCCCGCGAGCATGAGGAAGATGTCCGCCACGTTGCCGATGGACCATCCGTAGTTCAGGAAATCCACGACCTTGCCGTTGAGGAACCCTTCCGCGTAGATGACGCGGTCGATGAGGTTGCCGAACGCTCCTGCGAAGGCGAAGGCGAACAGCACCGTCCATTTCATGGAAATGGTGCGGACGGCAAGTACGACCAACGCCACGCAGGCCGCCATCGCCAGCAGGGAAATCAGCCACGTCATGCCGGAGCCCATGCCGAGCGAGGCGCCTGGATTACGCACCAATGTCAACGAAAGCAGGCCGGGAATCACGCGTATGGTACGGCCATCGGCCAATGCGGACAAAGCCCACATCTTGGTGAGCTGGTCAATCGCGATCGTCGCGATCGCAATACACGCAAAGACGGCCACGCGGTCGCGCAGCCGTCTTTGATCATTCTTCATGATGTCAGACACAGGCTAATCTCAGTCGTTGTTGTCCTGAGGGTCCTGGTCGTAGTTGTTCGTATCGGACACCTGGTTGACGAGCTGGCCGAGGAAGTCGGTGAGTCGTGCACGGTATTCGGTTTCGAACTGCTTGAGGCCCTTGATGTTGCCTTCGATGACCTTGGTCTGGGTCTCGAGGTTGTCGCGGACCTGCTGGGCGTAGTCGTCGGCAGCGGTACGGGTCTTCGAATCGTAGTCGAAGGCGCGCTTCTGCACTTCGGCTTCGTAGTTGTCGGCCTCGGTGTGCTTGTCGGAGAAGTACGTGTCGGCGTCCTGGGTCTTCTGAGCCAGGTAGCCGTCGCCCTCTTCCTGCTTCTGCGCGAAGTAGGCGTCGCCTTCCTGCTGCTTCTGCTCCAGATAAGCGTCGCCATCCTGCTGCTTGCCGGCCAGATAGGCATTGCCTTCCTCGGTCTTCTGCGCAAGGTAGGCGTCGCCCTCCTCGGTCTTCTGGTTCAGGTACGCATCGCCATCCTGCTGCTTCTGTGCCAGATAGGCATCGCCATCCTGGGTCTTGCCGGACAGGTAGTTGTCGGCGTTGGCGCGGGTGTCGGTGGAGTACTGGTCAGCCTCGGAACGAGTGCGGTTGGAGTAGTCGTTGGCGCTGCCGATGATCTCTTCGTACTTGCGCTGGCTTTCCTCGGTGATCTCCTTGGCCTTGGCCTTGCCCTTGTCGACGTACTGGTCGTGCAGCTGCATGGCCAGCGTCAGCATGGCGGTGGCGCGCTCCGGCTCGGTATTGGCGCTTGCCGCGGCACCTGCGATCTTCTGCAGGCTGCCGGTTTCGGTGCTCGGCTCGGACTTGGCGACCTGTTCGCGCAGCTGTGCCTCGCGAATCTGGGAATCCTTCAGTTGCTGGGCAAGCTGCTGGATCTGCATGGCCTGCTGCTTCACCTGGGCATCCTGCTGCTGGGACTGGGCAGCATGCTCCTGAGTGAGCTGCTGGGCCTGAGCGACCTGGTCCTGCGCTTCCTGAAGCTTTGCGGTGAGCTGATCGATCTGCTCCTTCTGACGCTGAGCCACGACCACCTGCTCCTGGGCCGATGCCAGCTGACGGGACAGGTCCTCGGTCTGTGCGCGGAACGTGTCACGCTCGTGCTGCACGGCGGTAAGCTGCTCGCCAAGGTCGGCCTGACCGGCCGCTTCGGCTGCCTGGGCGGTGAGCTGATCGACCTGCGCGGACAGACGATCGATCTGCCCCTTGAGCTGCTCGTTCTGGGAAGACAGCGCACGATTGCTTTCCTCTGCCTCGGAAAGCTTGGCGGCCGCGGCCTGAGCGGCCTGAGCGGCTTGGTCTCCCGCACCAGCTGCCTGCTCGGAGGCGGACTTCAGCGTCGCGTTCTCCTGCTGCAGGGACTGGATCTGAGCATTCAACTCGGAAATCTTGGAATTGAGTCCTGCGACATCCGGGCCAAGAGACTGCGTGGCCTGTCCGCCGGCAACTGCCTGCTTGCCAAGGGCTTCCACCGTCTCGGTTACCTGATCGAGGAAGTCATCGACTTCATCGACGTCATAGCCTTCCTTGAACCTTACGGTCTGGAAAGTATGCTCCCTAATATCTTTCGGCGTCAACAGAGCCATAAATCCTTACACCTCGCTTTGGGCTTGATGCCTTACTGTTGTTGCTTTCAGTGTTCGACTCTAGCACGAAACCATAGATATTTTGCGGAAAAACGGTTTTTTAGAGGTGCTAAATAAGGAAATCAATGACCACAAGAACGAAATAAAGCACAAGATACGCGACGTCAAAATAGATCGGTCCGAGCGGAACGGGACGAATATACTGCCGCAACCACCTTAACGGCGGCTCCGTCAGCTGGTAGATGGCGTCGAACAACGAGGCCACGATTCCGCTTGGCCGCCACGTCGGCGACAATGCCAACACCCAGTCGAGAATCATGCGGACGAACAGCACCAGGATATAGGCGTTGACCAGAAAATGGACGACGCTACCAATTACCGAGAGAATCACGTTGCAACTGTATCAAGCGCGCATAACAAGATGCCCCCGCTTTCGGTGGGGGCATAATCGTCTGATTTGTGCTTGCTCTGTGCTACACGGCTCAGTCGGCGAACAGGTCGTGGGCCGGACCCTTGTCTTCAGGCTCCTCGACCTTGATGTTCACTTGGGCCGGGCTCAGCAGGAACACGCGCGGAGTGACACGTTCGATGGAGCCGCGCACGCCGAACACCACACCGGCGGAGAAGTCGACGATGCGGTATGCCACGGCTTCGGCCACACCTGTCAGGTTCAGCACCACCGGAATGCCGTCACGAATGGCGCGACCGACCATCTGCGCATCGTCATAGGTCTTCGGATGGATGGTGGTGATGCGGCTCACTCTACCCCCCTGGAACGGGTTGGACTGCTCACGCGGAGCGGACGGCGTGGAAGCGGAAGCCGAAGAGGAAGGCATCGGGGTGACGGAATGATCCGAATCGAACGAGGTCTCGCCGGTGTCGACGTCATCCTCGAAATCATCCTCGCCCTCGGCGACGTCGGACATTCCCAAGTACGACATCGCGTTCTTCATGAAACCTGCCATGTATGTTCCTTTCGCGTCTACGCGTTGACTTTAGCGCAGGAAATCCGGAATATCGAGGTCGCCCGGATCGTTAGCCGAAACCACTTCATGCTCGGTGGTCTGGTCGAACGAGGCGACGTTCTGGTCCGGAGTGGACGGAATGTAGCTGGACAGCGGCTGCACCTGCGGCACCGCCGGAGTCTGCACCGGCTGCGGCTGCTGGGCGGGAGCCTGCACGCCGGCGGACAACGCGGACAGCGGTACCGTGTTTTCCTTGGCCGCGGCCGGCTTTTCTTCGGCCGGCTGGTCGGGCTTCTTAGAATTGGCATCGAAACCTGCCGCGATGACGGTGACACGCACCTCGTCGCCGTAGGCGTCGTCCAGGGACAGGCCCCAGATGATCTGCGCTTCCGGATGGATGGCCTTCTGCACCAGCGCGACCGCGGCTGCGGCTTCCTGCAGCTTCAGGTCGGTCGGACCGGCGATGTTGATCAGTGCGCCATGCGCACCCTCGATGCTTTCCTCCAGCAGCGGCGAGCTGATGGCGATTTCCGCGGCCTGCGTGGCGCGGTCCTCTCCCCGAGCGGAACCGATGCCGAACAGCGCGGTGCCGGCACCACGCAGAATCGCGTTGACATCGTTGAAATCAACGTGGATGTACGAATTCGAGGTAATCAGGTCGGTGATGCCCTGCACGCCGGCCAGCAGTGCGGTGTCGGCGGTCTTGAACGCGTCGACGATGCCAATGGTGCGGTCGGACAGTTCCAGCAGTCGGTCGTTCGGAATGACGATCAGCGCGTCGACTTCCTTGCGCAGGTTCTCGATGCCGAGCGCGGCGGAAGCGGAACGCTGCGGACCTTCGAAGCTGAACGGACGGGTCACCACGGCGATGGTCAGCGCGCCCTGCTGGTGGGCCGCACGTGCCACGATCGGGCTGGCGCCGGTTCCGGTGCCACCGCCCTCACCGCAGGTGACGAACACCATGTCGGAGCCCTTAAGCGCCTCTTCGATGTCGGACTGGTGATCCTGCGCCGCCTTGGCACCCTTTTCCGGGTCGGCGCCAGCGCCCAGACCACGGCTGGAGGCATCGTTCAGCGAGATCTTGACATCGGCGTCGGATCGCAGCAGATCCTTTGCATCAGTGTTGATCGCAATAAATTCGACGCTTTGAAGACCCTCCGCAATCATGCGATTGACAGCGTTGCCTCCGGCTCCACCGACACCGACGACCTTGATGTTGGTCTTGTCGTTGAAATTGTCAGTCTGGGCAATCTCGCTCACCATTGTCTCCTGTTCACTCACGTATATGAACAACTCTATCGCAATCGCGCCGATGATACGCGCACTTTTCCAGGCGTGTACCACCGTTTTTTCACTTTTTTGCTGTCAGCATGTTCATTCTGCCTGCGTTGACCCCTTCAGTCATTTGTACACGGCTCTTCGAACATGCGTGACGGGCTTTAGTAGCTGGCATCCATCGGGTCATCCCCGAACAGCGCCTCACGCTCCTCGTGCGTGGTTTCCCGGGATTCCAACCATCCGTAAGGCAGATGCACCTTTTTGGCGAAGCGCACGCGCCCCCTTGGCTTGTCGGCGATGCGTTCTGGGAACCGAATGTTCGGGTCGAGTCTGCCTATCTCGCGCCGGACATCCTCAAGATTTTCACATTCCATGAACGCACGGCGTGTGGAACCGCCCACGGGGAAGCCCTTCAGATACCATGCGACGTGCTTGCGCAGGTCATGCACGGCCATCCGCTCGTCGCCATCATAGAATTCGGTCAGCAGTTCGGCATGCCGTTCGATCACGCGGCACACGTCGCCCAGCGTGGGGTCGACGCGCTCGTCACTGCCGGCGAACGCGTTCTTGATGTCGGCGAACAACCATGGACGGCCTTGGCAGCCGCGGCCGATCGCAACACCCGCGCAACCGGTTTCGGCGACCATCGCCAACGCGTCGTTGGCACCCCAAATATCCCCGTTGCCGAAGACGGGAATATCAAGCTCGGAAACCAGCTCGCCGATGCGGGACCAATCGGAATGCCCGCCGTAATATTCGGCGGTGGTACGCGCGTGCAGAGTGACGGCCTTGCAGCCTTCCTCCTGCGCGATGTGCCCGGCTTCGAGGAACGTCTCGTGTTCATGGTCGATACCGACGCGGATTTTGGCCGTGACCGGCACGTTGGCCGCGTCGCACACCTTGACCACACGTTGGATGATCTCACGGAATAAATCCGTTTTCCAAGGTAACGCGGAGCCACCGCCGCGACGGGTCACTTTGGGTACGGGGCAACCGAAATTGAGGTCGACATGGTCGGCCATGTTCTCGTCGATGACGATTTTCGCGGCCTGCTCCACAATCGAGGGATTGACGCCGTACAGCTGCAGCGAGCGAATCTTCTCGCTGGGTGCGAAACGGCATAGGCGCAGGGCTTTCGGATTGCGGGCCACCAATGCGCGCGCGGTAATCATTTCCGCCACGTACAGACCGTCGGGACCGTAGCTTTCGCAGATCACGCGGAACGGCCAGTTGGTGACGCCCGCCATAGGCGAAAGCACCACCGGCGTATCGACGTGCACCGGACCCAGATCAACGGGCTTTATAACGGGAGGAACCGACGGCCGTTCCGCGTCGGTACGCGGGTCGAGCACGTCGGATTCCTCGTAGGCATTCACAATGCTATCTGGCATAGGTCAGACTTGTTCCGTTCAATATGACCGATTCGTGGCGATCAGTACAGGCCACCGGCTTCGGCGATCTTGACGGATTCCGGCCATGCCTCTCCGCCCATTTCGACCGGCATCTGCGGCACGCTGACGCGCTTCTCGCCGATGCGCTCGGCGATGTAGTCGGCCACCTTGTCGAGGCTGACGCGCTCCTGCTGCATGGTGTCGCGTTCACGGATGGTGACGGCCTGGTCGTCAAGGGTGTCGAAGTCGACGGTGACGCACAGCGGGGTGCCGATCTCGTCTTCACGACGGTAGCGACGGCCAATCGCGCCGGCCTCGTCGTAGTCGATCATCCATTCGTTCTGACGCAGGTCGGCGGCGAGCTTCTGGGCCACGGACTGCAGGTCCGGCTTCTTGCTCAGCGGCAGCACGGCGGCCTTGACCGGAGCCAGACGCGGGTCGAGGTGCAGGACGGTGCGCTTGTCCACGCCGCCCTTGGTGTTCGGAGCCTCGTCCACGTCGTAGGCGTCGACGAGGAAGCACATGAGGGAACGGGTCAGGCCGGCGGCCGGCTCAATGACGTACGGCACGTACTTTTCGCCGGTGGCCTGGTTGAAGTAGCTCAGGTCCTCGCCGGAGTGCTCCGCGTGCGCGGACAGGTCGAAGTCGGTACGGTTGGCGATGCCTTCGAGCTCGCCCCAATCGGAGCCCTGGAAGCCGAACTTGTATTCGATGTCGACGGTGCGCTTCGAATAGTGGGCCAGCTTCTCCTTCGGATGCTCGTAGTGGCGCAGGTTCTCCGGCTTGACGCCGAGGTCGAGGTACCACTGGGTACGGGCGTCGATCCAGTACTGGTGCCAGGCTTCGTCCTCGCCGGGCTTGACGAAGAATTCCATTTCCATCTGCTCGAACTCACGGGTACGGAAGATGAAGTTGCCCGGGGTGATCTCGTTACGGAAGGACTTGCCCATGTTGGCGATGCCGAACGGCGGCTTCTTGCGGGAAGAGGTCATCACGTTCTTGAAGTCCACGAAGATGCCCTGCGCGGTTTCCGGACGCAGGTAGTGCAGGGAGTTCTCGTCCTCGACCGGGCCGAGGTGGGTGCGCAGCATCATGTTGAAGTCGCGCGGTTCGGTCCACTTGCCGCGGGTGCCGCAGTCGGGGCACACGATGTCGGCCATGCCGTTCTCCGGCAGCTTGTCTCCATGCTTCTCGGCGTAGGATTCCTCAAGCTTGTCGGAACGCTGGCGCTTATGGCAGTTGAGGCACTCGACCAGCGGATCGTTGAAGACGGCCACGTGGCCGGAAGCCACCCACACGGGGGTCGGCAGGATGATGGAGGTGTCCACGCCCACCACGTCGCCACGGGTGACGACCATGGAGCGCCACCATTCGCGCTTGATATTGTCCTTCAGCGCCACGCCGAGCGGACCGTAATCCCATGCGGAACGGGTTCCGCCGTAGATTTCACCGGCGGGAAAAACAAAGCCACGACGCTTGGCAAGGGATACGACTTCATCGAGTTTGGATACAGCCACAATGCACCTTCTGGATTGAATGGTTTGGGGTCTTTACAAGCGCAAAGCCTACCGTCACATGCTGACAGTTTTGCCTGACAGTTTCACGGCATGGCAAGTTACGTGATTTCCGATGGGGATGAACGGCAAATTGATGCAAGAACCGAATGAAAACACATAAGAATATGTGAAGATACATAAGGGGCTTCCCGCGAATGCGGAAGGCCCCATGTAATGGATAAGGAGAGAATCGTTCTTTATGTATTGTTTGTCACTGCTTGGTAACGTTCTCGTCTTCGACGGTGTCATTGTTAAGCAGCAGCGACCAGATTTTACAATTGATGGTCACGTTGTTCTTGGTGGCGTCGCCGCCCTTATCAAGGGTGTACGTCACATCTTCAGGAACGGCAATACGGTTGATGCCCTGCACGGCCTGAACGAAGCCACGCATTGCATCATAGCTGCCATTCGCAGTAATGCTCACCGGAACCTGCACAAGCCGGCCGGCTTTGATGGTTCCCTGCATTTCGGACGGCACTTCAGCGGTGGTGGCCTCATCGAAGGTCACAGACTGGATGGAGACGCCCGCACCATCAGCAGCGGCATTCAACGAATCGATGAATTCGTTTTGGTTATAGCCGTCAGGAATCTGGCGCTGCAGCTGACGCAAACGATCCTTCTGCAGGCCGATCGTCTCGCTCGCCATACGCAGCGTTTCAATCTGGTCACGCGTTTTCTTGTTGCTTTCTTCGATCTGCGCAGTCTGCGCGTCGGCTTCCTTAATGTGTGTAAGACGCGGAGATACGCCTACAAGCCATGTCAACATCAGCACCACTACGATGCCGACGGCCAGTGCGATCCATGCGATTTTATGCTTGTTCATGTTTCCTCCTGCTTATCAGTTGGACGATCCGCTGGCATCGGATGAGGTGTCAGTCGACTGGTTGGCAGAAGCATCAGACTGTCCGGACGCAGCCTTGTCGAGGCTTGCGCGCAGCTTGGCGAGCAAATCACGGTTGGCCTGGGTCGCGCCTGCTGAGTTGTCGCTTCGCGAAGTGGTGTTGCCGTCCATCACCAGTGAAATCGTTCCGGTATACGTGTAGGTGGTGCCACCTTCACTGTCATTCTTGGTAATAGAGCTCACATAACCCGTCTTGTACGTGGGAATCGAGGCGAAATTGTTGATAAAGTCCTTGGCCGAGTAGAAATTCGGCGATTCGATGGTGAAGTCCGCGGAAATCACGCCGTTACCAGACCACACAGTGGACGTATTGTCGGAGGATGAGGACGAATTGTTCGATGAAGCGATCTGGAAGCTTTTGAGTTCCAGATTCGTATACTGGCCGCCTTCCGGAAGCGAGCTGTTCAGCGAATCGGCGACCTTCATCCAGTCCATTTCGTCATACAGCATGGCAATCTTCGCCTTCTGCGCATCGTCCAGCGAATTCAACGTGTCTTCGACATCCTTGAACTGCGCTTTCTCCTTTTGCAGGGAAATGGTCTTCTGTTGAGCCACTTCCACACGATGGTCCGCCCATGTGGATTGGGCGAACATGAACACGCTGACCACCAAAGATACAATGAGCACGCCGATCAGCACATACGTTAACAGGTATTTGATGGCTCGATCGCGATTCAATCCGACGATGGAACGCGGAATCAGGTTAGCGCGCATGGTCCAGTCGGCTGGGTTTTCCGGCGCGGTGCTACGCTTGCCGATACCGCCCGCCTTCAACGCATTGCTGATATCGGAGACGTTCATGGATAGCAGGGTGCCCTTCTGACCGTCCGAAGTGTCCGGATAGGCGATTTCCTTGCCACGTCCACGGTGGGAGTTGGCCTTGTTTTTCTTGGATTTCATATCAAGTTTCATAATCACACTCACCTCGGCTTCTTTCCGATGACCAGTCCCAGCACCCCACCTAAATCGACCGCGTGCGCCACAATGTTCTGACGTTCGACTTCCTTGGACAGCTTGAAGCGGATGAACGGATCGCCAATGCGCACCATCTTGTTGATGGAGCTTGCCAACACTGGGGGCAGACCGATAAGTCGCGCACCCGTACCGGTGAGGATGATGCCGCTGATGGTGCTGTCCGCATGGTCGACGTCGTACATGTTCAACGTATTGCGAATACCGACGATGAGCTGCGCCGTGGTTTCACGAATGACTTCCTCGGCTTTTTCGAGACGTTCGTCACCGGTCACATTTTGCAGACCAATCTGGTTTTTGATGCGTTCCGCGTCTTCGAAGGAGATGCTCAGCGCATTGGCGATGGCGTCGGACACGTCGTCGGCACCGGACGGCACGACGCGCATATAGGCGGGTTTTCCGTTATTGAGCACGATCACGTCGGTGCAGTTGCCGTTGATGTTGACCACCGCTTCGGTCTGCGCCTGGTTGGTGTCGCTGAACAGGCGGGCCAACGCGAACGGACCGGCGTCGATGGAGGTGATCACGAAACCCGCTTCTTCTGCGGTATACGCAGTTTTTTCCAGACCACCGCGCAGAGTGGCTACGAGAATGCCATGAAGCTGCTTGCCGTTCTGCTCGTCATCCACTACAGACAACGGCACGAAGTCAAGTTCGGATTCCTCAATGGGCAATGGAATCATGCCTTTGGCCTGGAATGGCAGGGTTGAGCGTAAATCAGCTAGGGACATGTAGGGGAAGTCCGTCTCACGGAACACCATACGACGGCTCGAATAAACGAGTATGGTGTTCTCACGCGGGAACTTGAAGCGTTGCACCAACGTTTTCAGTAGACCGGTGACCACTTCGGCGTCCACCACTTCGCCATCCACCACAGCTCCAACGGGCAGCGGAAGCGCCTGGAAGTGTTTGATGGTCGGCGAATCCGTATAGGGGTCGGCTATGACCGCCGCTCGTATGGCGTCGCTCGCAATCGACAGCGCCGTTATTGCTCTCATGGTCTCTCCTTATATATATGGGTCTTGTATGCGGATGCGTTACGCAAGTCCGGTGAGTTGCAGGTATAGTGTGGCGATTGGTACGCCGGCGAAAATGCCAAGCCATGCGCCGAGCAGCATGGATGGCCCGAAGGGGATGCCTCCATGAAGGTCGACCTTTTTGCTGGCCAGCAATACCAAGCTGATGGCACCGCCGATGAAGAACGCGGCGAACGATCCAATGATGAATTGCGGCCAGCCAAGCCAGCCAAGCAGCAATCCGAGAATGAACGCGAGTTTGATGTCGCCGTCTCCCATGCCACCTTTCCAGATGAGTGAGAGTACGAAATAGAACACGAAGAGAATCAGCGCGCAGAGCGCTCCGCGACCAAGACGATTCCACTCCCCTATGCCAAACGATGCCACAACCAGCAGCAACACCGTTGCGATAAGCGTCGGCAGTAGCACTACGTTGAGGATGAGATGGTGGTCCAAGTCGATGAACGCTATGACGATGGACACGCATGCGAACACGTACAGCACGGGTAGTGCCCATAACGGGTATGCGCCGAACAGTCCACCTGCGGTTACGGCAAGGAAGGACAGTCCGCCAAGCGATTCGACCAGCGGATATCGTGCGGCAATCGGTTCTTTGCAGTGTCGGCATTTCGCGCCGAGTGCCAACCAGGAAAAGATGGGAATATTGTCATACCAAGCGATTGGCGATTCGCATTTCGGACAAAAGCTACGTTTCGGATTGGTGATGCTTATGTGGTTCGGCACGCGCCATATCACTACATTCAGGAAAGATCCGAAGATACAGCCGATGATCAGCGAGGCCACCAGCAGTATCACCACGGTAGGAACATCATTCACTATATCCATGCCGTTCACCACTTTCTGGATGTGACGGTGGAGTCCACAACCGCTGAGAAATAGGTACTGGTAGGGATAGATACGGTGGTCGTTGTCGTTGTCCAAGTAATGCTACCGGCCGATCCGGCATCACCATAATTCACTGAAGCGTTCCATGCCTGCGATTTCACCAGTCGCCCACGCACGTCACGATCGGTTCCGCATGAAACCATTTTCAGCATGGAATGACCGTCTGAGCGATTGTATTGACGGTCTTTCTTCCCATTGCTTTCCACATAGTCTCCCGGATAGATTTCCGTCAGGCACATGCCTTCGCTGGTTTGGAAAGTGCCAGCCCATGGATACTGCGTCTTGCCGCCGTAACTCACCGCTTTCGAGGTGTTGTGCTCGTTATATCGGCGGAACTTTGTGGCGTCACTTGGATTATCGGTCAACGACACCTTACTGCCGGAAACATGCAGGTACTTCGTGTTGCCGTTGGTGTCGTGCAGGGCTATGGTGGTGTCGATGCCAGTGCCATCGGCGCTGGCATCTTCGGTATAGGAGACGCGGTCGGATATGAAGTTGAAGTTCTCCTTGTCGGCGGTCGAACAGTGAGAGGTCGAGATGAAATCGCTGCCTTGCCCCATGATCGTCTTCTGGTAGCATTTCGCGTCGAAGTCCGCACTATGCACGTCGCAGGTGTCGGCGTATACGTCGTTGCCGTCCATCACCATGCAGAATCCGGATGCGGAGTTCACCATCTGATTGGTGCCGTATCCCGCTTCGCCTGCTTGGCTGAAGGATGCGGTGGCATCCTGCATGTCGGCACCGTTCGAAAAGTAGGAATCGCTGAAGTTATAGGTCCATTGCGACACCATATACGCCTGACTGTAGGGGGTGGCTTTGATATTGCCGCCCGCAAAATGCGGATCGCCACTGTCTTGTGGGCTACCGCCGTAATGGGTGACTTCCAGACGTTGGAACTTGGTCTTTTTGCCGCTCTGCACGCCGGCTACGGCATATCCCTTGCTTTCAGGCAGAGCGGAATCATATGACGCTGCTTGCGCACTGACATCGCCCGTCAGCTCGTTCCAGTATCCGGCGTTGATGAACCCGTTGTAGAAGTTCCATTTCTGGTATTTGTTGAGCAGACTGTTCGGGTCGTTCTTCTCCGTCTGCTGCGCAACCTTATTCGGATCCGTATAATAATCGCCTTGGAAGTGGACTCCGTATGATGTGCCGCATGGCTGCAAGGTGGCTGGAGTCTTGCCGTCGGTGTCATCGATGCTCACGCCGGTGACGCACAATCCCATATTCGAGGCCAGACGGATGGAATTGTCCTTGTAGTACACCCACGTGTTCAATGAGGAGTACGCACCGTCAGCACGGCATTCCTCCGTATATTGGTAGGTGTCACCTCCCGCGTTGTATGCGGCGGGCAATACCACCAGCCCAGAACCGGCTTGAGGCGATTTGCTTAAATCGAGGTTCTCGGCAATGCTTTTCTTCTCGTTGGTAACCGGAATGGTGGTGGCCAGCATGCAGGTGCGGTTCACTGGATTCAACGTCGCAGTGCCATCGGACAGCTGGCTGGTATTGGTGTGTCCGGAATCCACCGTGCCGGAGAATTTAACTTCGCCGGTTGGATCGGATCCGATGGACACGCCATCATAATCCACGGGTACCCATACGAACTGCGAATCGAGCCTGTTGTAGGGCGCCGCGGCATAAAAACCCATGCCCATGCGGCCACCGACGCCCAGGGTGCTGGAATGGTTCGTGGTGGTGGAGTCCGTTTTGGCTTCGATCCTGCATACCGCACGCTTCATGGCCTGCGGGCTTTTGGTGTTGCCTGCTGTACGGCCGTCCTTATACCGGTTGATGAAGCCCGTGGCCACCACTTCGGCATACTGTAGGTTTTTCAGATCGGATGGAGAGCCGATCATCTCCGCCGATGCGTCATCCGGATTGGTGTCGTAGAAATTGATGCGCACACGATAGGACAGGTCATCTGGCGTATATGAAGCCGTATCCGATGTTTTTACCGTCTTATTCAAAGCAACATGATTCAACAATACGGATGCGCCATCATATTTGACAAATTCACCATCCTTGGAACTGTCGTTCATATCAGCATCAACAGCAGGCAACACCTTCTGCAAATCATCAAGACTCGTAGAACCTTGCAACTTCGCCAGAGTCTCATTGATATAGCTCAAGCCGACTTCAAGGCCGGATTCGGCCGCATAGTTGGCTTGGGAGTTTTCCTTATTGTTCTTGTAAGGAATCGCCTGGGCAAGCAGGGTAGTCATGACCAGAGCGGATGTGGTGAGCACCACCATCACGAACAGAATGGCCAGCATCATGGCGGCGCCGTGCTCCCCCATGCGTTCGCGTAATGCCGCACGGTACCTGCGGTTGAGTCTGGACCACAATCCGGTCTGTTTCATGCTTGCTCCTATATATAAAGGTATGTTTCGCTCGGGTACTCGGATATCAGGTCAGGCCTGACCATTGATGGCGTCGAACATGGAGAACATCGGCATATACAATGCCACCACCATGAAGCCGACCACCACGCCGAGGAACAGAATCATCAGCGGTTCCAGCAACGAGGTGAGCTGTTTGGCCATGGATTGGGCCTCTTCGTCATACGCTCGGCCCGCGCTGGACAGCATTTTGTCGATGGCGCCGGAGTCCTCGCCGATGGACACCATCTGCACCAGCATGTTCGGGAAGATCTTTTCGGTGCTCATGCTGTCGGCCAGACGGTAGCCACGTTCCACCAAACGGCCCACACGCTTCGAAGACGAATCGATCACATAGTTGCCCGAAGTCGATCCGACGATATCAAGTGCCTGGAGAATCGGCACACCGGAAGCGAGCATGGAAGAGAAATTATTGCAAAAGCGGGCCAGGGCCACGTTGGTGTCCAGCTTGCCGAACACCGGTGCCTTGAGTGTGAACGGATCCCACCAGGTGCGGATGATGTCTTTGTTACGGTTGCGCTTCCAGAACATGGCCAGCGCCACGACGGCCACAATCAGCACCGGAAGCACGTAGGGCATCACTTTGCCGAGGTCCACCAGGATCTGGGTCACGAACGGCAACTGGGCATTCATGGAATCGTACATGCTGGCGAACATTGGCACGATGGTGAGCAGCATCACCATCACCAAGATCAGGGCGATGCCCAACACCACGACCGGATAGGCCATGGCGCTTTTGATCTGCCCTTGGAGTCTCACATCCGATTCGAAGCTGTCCGCCACAGTGAGCAGCGACTTGTCTAGAAAACCGCCGGTCTCGCCGGCACGAACCATATTGACCATGATCGGCGGGAACAGGGAATCGGGATCCGCCTCCATGGCTTCGGAGAAGGACGAGCCACCTTCCACTTGCGCCACGCAGGCCTGCACCGCCTTACGGAGTTTCACGTTCTCGATTTGTTCGGTGACGATGTTCAAGGCTCGGATCAGCGAGACGCCCGCCGCCACCATGGTGGCGAGCTGCCGTGCCGTTACGGCGAAGTCTTTTTTGCTTGGATATTTCTCGAACGCTTTGATGTTGATTTCAGTGTTGAGACCGGTGCCGGCAGCTGTGTCGGTCAGATCGGTCGGATACAGTCCGAGTTTTTTAATGCGTTCGATGGCTTGGTCGCGCGTCTGCGCTTCAACCACACCCTTCTCTTTACGCTGGCCGTCGAATGAGACGCCCTTGTAACGCCACTGCCTGGTGCCGTTATCCATTGAAACCTGCGCGTCGTTGCCGGCCATACTTTCCCCCAAAGAATCAAATGATGTTCGATTTATGTTTGATTGCCGTTGATACGAGAATGTCGGGGACGGACGGCGTCCCCGACATTCAACCATTTGCAAAGTCGCAAATCACTTGGTAGTAGAAATCTTGCCTGTGGCGGAGCTGTAGACATAGGTCTTCAAGTTTGAGCCACTGCTATTCGTACCGGTGATGGTGTAGCCGTCGCCAACTTTCGCGAACGCAAGTGAGACACCATCGGTCACGGACACCGTATTACCGTCAATCGTGCACGCTGCCGCAGACGAGCAGTTCGCCGGCAGAGTCGGGACCTTCCCGTTGTTCGACGTGGTCGCGGTCTCAACCACAAGGCTGGCGTTCTTGACATCCGACTCTGTCGCGGAGTTCCATGCGGACTTGCGCTGATTCAGGTAGACAGGAACGGCCACGGCGGCGAGGATGCCGATGATGATGACCACCACGAGCAGTTCGACGAGGGTGAAGCCCTTTTCGCCCTTGGCACGGCGGTTGAGTGCGTTACGTACGCTCTTCATAATGAACCCTTCTTTCCAATTGGAAGGACATACCGTGGGACCGTCCAACTTCGGATGGTCCACAGCGATTCTTCTTTGCGTTATTTCCCCTTGTGGGGGTGGCTGGCTCACATAACCAACAACTCTCAGCGTAGTCGTATTGACATCGTTTGCAGTACCAGATGCAGTGCATCAATCGCACCAATGATGTTTCATCCACCGTTTTCATCACAACCCCGAATCAAACTCTTTCAATACGATTGCATAACCCCTCTTCACACAATCACCACCATCCGATTCCGTAACATGCGTTGAGTCCGTCGGTCTACCGGTGTACCTCTTCGTCTGAAACGTTTGCCCTGGAATAGTTATATTTTCAATAGTGTTTCAGAAAATATTTTCAGCATGTTTTGACGAAAATTCATCAAAAAACCATTTCCCCCCGGGCATGTCGGGGGTATTTGAAAGTATAGAAAAAGGGCTCCCCCACAAGGGAGAGCCCTTACAGACACCGTCATTCAACGACATTGACTGAAGTCGACCGAAGCACTCGAACCCACATTGCGAGCTGTAAACGATGTCAATGTGTTCGAGGTGACCGGCTTGCCACCCACATACGAACCCGTCACCGGCGAATACCGCACCACGCGCGTACCGCCATCCATGCTGAACAGTTTGTTTTTGAACAGCGAATCATCGGACGTTGAAGCGGTACTGTTGTTCATCACCGCCGTCAACACCGCATGCTCGCTCCACGCTCCCCCCGCACCGGTTGCGTATGGTCTGGTTTTTACCACGACGGAACCATAATCATCAACTCGCCCGCCGGACCACGTGGCCTCTGTGTACTCAATCACAGCGCATTGCCGAATCCCATCGGCATCAGTGGTCACCAAAGTCAACCTGTCACCGCTGGCAGCCTCTTCCACACCTTCGGCATTGCGAACATATCGGTCCAGAGCCTGCACCGATGTAGCTATTTCCGTAGCCGATCTGGTGCGGATAGCATCGGCTGTGGTGGAATGCAAATATTGCACGATCGACACCGTGAACATGGTGGAAACAATGGCAAAAATAAACAATGAAACCATCATCTCCACCAAGGTAACGCCGCCTTCCCCACGAGCACGCCTACGGAGCGCACGTAATAATCGGCGATTCAGACTGAATCCAGAGTTCTTCTCTTCCATAAGCCGTCCCGCTCCTTCAGGCCCCGATCACATTCAACAGTTCATTGGTGGTATACACGGCCGTTTTGTCTGCGTCAATATTGTCCGACCAGGTGACGCCTACCACCACTCGTACCATCGGCATATACGTTTTCGCCATAAAGGTGAATCCCTTAGTAGGAATGTTGTCCTGACTCAGGATGCTGGATCGCAGCGAGGCGTCAGGAGTACCGTCAAGACCGCTAATGGACGCATGCCCGTCAATACCCAGTTCCGAAGCGGTTCTACAATCCATGGTGCCGCTTTCCCGATAGCACTTCTCAATCACGGTGTTCACCGTATATGTAGTATGTTTGGCGTCTTTGCCCGTGGTAGTGCGCACCGGCTGAATGTACTTGCTCGTATCGGTATCCGGAGTGGCCGTAGCCTCCAAATCCGAGAATTGCGAGGTGATGGCCCCCACTGCCGTGAGATTCGCATGTGCTTTCTTCACATCATCCACACCCATGCCAGGCAGCAAATCCGTGTAATAGGAGGATGGCGCAGAAGTATGATCCGCTATCTGTGCGCGCATGCGTTCGATACCATCACTACCCAAAGCAATGGCTGCTGAACGCTGCTGCTGGGCATAAGAAGTACGAATCGCAGTAATCGCGAACTGTGCGGCGGCAAGACCTGTGATGCTCAGCACCACAATCGCCACCAATACCTCAACCAATGTGAAACCCGACTCGCCACGTTTCGGCAATCGTTTGACGTTATGTATTGCAAGCCCTGTCGCGGCATCATTTACCGCCCTACGCCAGCTGTGCTCCATGAGCAGCTCCTTCATGCAGTATCACCCCATCATCGGAGGCAACAGGAAAATCACCGCAGAAAAGGCGGTGCATGAATATCTGTACTGTATCACGATTCCCTGCCAACGTTTTCACACCCTTCCAAACACCACATGACAATTGGCGTTTCAGTCACAAAGCCGCTAAACTATGCGAGTAGTAGTGCACAACACTGCAATCGTTAGCTCACATGACCATGAACAACTGAACATTCTCAGGCCCGCAAACACCTGTGTTTGCAAAGAGTCATAAGTCATACCGTGCGTTCCGGCGCATGGTCCAGGAGGTCATTATGAGCGACGCCGGTTCGGGAAGCCGTTTCCCTTTCCTCAAGCGCAATCGAAACGACGACACGCCGAGCGATTTCTCGCAGCGCATGGATTTGAATTCCCCGGTCACAGGAGAAATCAACCAGATTTTCACGCCGAGCCAGCCACGCCATGCCGCTGCACCCAGCGACGCCACTAGCGACTTTCCCGCCATGCCCACATCCACCGAAGGCATGGACGAAAACACCGAACGCGAATATGCTATGGCGCTAGCTCAAGGCATGAGTCTGCCGTTCGTAGACCTCAACGAATACCAAGTAGACAAAGAAGTCATCAGCATGGTGCCGGACGACCTGTGCCGTCGCAACCAGCTGCTGCCATTGTCCATTGTCAACGGACGCATCACCGTGGCCATGGCCAACCCGAAAAACTTCGCCGCCATCGACGACGTGTCCGCCAGCACCGGCATGCCGGTCATTCCCATGGTGGCCATGCCATCCCAAGTGAAGGATGCCATCAATCGCTATCTGCGCGCCAACGCGGAATTGACTGAGCTTTCCCACGAAATCGCCGCAACCGCGAAAAAGGAAGTCGACCTCGAATCCGACAGCGGCGAGGACGCTTCCCCCGTGGCACGCTTCGTCAGTCTACTTATCAACCAGGCCATCGACGACCACTGCTCCGATATCCACATCGAACCGCAGGAAGACGGTCTGCTCGTGCGCTACCGTATCGACGGTGTGCTGCACGTGTTCCAAAAGGCGCCGAAAGCCATGACCCAAGGTGTGATCAGCCGCATCAAGGTCATGTCCGATATGGATATCGGCGAGCGCCGTAAGCCGCAGGACGGCCGTATCACCGTCAAGCACAATGGTCAGAAGGTGGATCTTCGTGTGGCCGCACTGCCGACGGTATGGGGCGAGAAGATCGTTATGCGAATCCTGAGCACGCCTTCGGGCAATCTCAAGGTGGAGGATTTGAATTTCAGCCAACGTAATTTCGACGTGTTCTCCAAGGCGTACAACCGTCCGTATGGTCTGGTGTTGGTCACCGGTCCTACCGGTTCGGGTAAGTCGACCACGTTGTATGCCACGTTGGGCGATGTGGCGAAGCCGGAAATCAACATCATTACGGTTGAGGACCCGGTGGAATTCCGTATGAGAGGCATCAATCAGGTTCAGGTGAACAACAAGGCCGGTATGACGTTCGCCGCGGCTCTGCGTTCGATCCTTCGTGCAGACCCTGATGTGGTGCTCATCGGCGAGATTCGAGATCAGGAGACCGCCAACATTGCTATTGAGGCTTCGTTGACCGGCCATTTGGTGCTTTCCACCCTGCACACCAATGATGCGCCAAGCGCAGTGACACGTTTGACGGAAATGGGTGTGGAGCCGTTCCTATTGAGCTCGTCGCTTGCTGCGGTGATGGCTCAGCGACTGGCTCGCCGCCTGTGCAAGAAGTGCAAGCGTCAGGATACTGCCACCGAAGCGGAGCTTCGGACGTTGGGTGTTCCACACATGCCAGATACCCCTCTTCCGACGATATGGCGTCCGGTAGGATGCCGAGAATGCGCCAACACCGGCTATAGCGGCCGTGTGGCCATCCAGCAGGTCATGGGCGTGGATTCAACAATGGAGGATCTTATAGCCCGTGGCGCCACGTCGATTGATATTGACAAGGCGGCGAAGGAGCAAGGCATGACCACACTTCGTAAGGACGGTTGGCAGAAGGCGCTTCAAGGCATTACCTCCGTGGAGGAAGTGCTTCGCGTGACGGTGTAGGTTCCACCTGACGTTACATGCACCTATGCACCTCTCCGCACTTATAAAACACCTATAAAACGTTCGGTTGCGTCGGCGCGTCGAAGCGCCGGCACGACCGACATTTTCAGACAGCAACCCACCTATTAAAAGGACAATGATGACCATCGAGCAAACGTGGAACAATGGCGGATATCTTTCCGGTCTCAAAGGCGTGACCATTCCCAACAACACTCCATCGTTCAATGAGGATCCCCGCAAGGGACGTCATTGGTCTTCCGACAATGCGATTCAGGCAGATGATGAAAGCCTTAAGGGCATTTTCGCTTCGCTTAATTCAATGCCGACTGTAAGCCAGCAGGATGTGCAAATTCCCGACCCGCAGCCAGTTTCACAGTCTCAACCATCCGAACAGTCTGTTGCTCAACAACAGACTACGCAAGCCATACAACAATCGCAGGAAGCGCATGTTTTTCCAACAACAATCGACCGTCAACCAGTCGGTACCGGCAGCCTGCAGTTTGATGAGGACACTGACGCGACCCAGCAAAATCCCGCATATGAGGAGCATGGGCCGATCCAGCAGATCGACAGCAATCCACCGTCCTTCGTACCGGGTGCCACACCATTCGCTAAGCGACAGGCCGACATCACCGAAACCGCAGCGCAGCAGATGCCTCCGACCATCACTCACATTCCGCAGGACGCAGCTTTCCAAAGGCCGCAGCCACAGCAACAGCAGATGAGTCAGCCCCAGCCGCAGACCAGGCCATTCGCGGATTTCGTAGTGCCTGAAACCAACGACGCCGACGAGGATGCCGTTCCGGAAGAACGTAAGATCAAGGCCGAGCAGGTCGAACAGACGCTGCGCACCGAACATCCGGACGCGGACGACGAATTCGTGTCGGCCATCCGCCAGCTGGTTAAGCTCAATGCGTCCGATTTGCACTTGGTAATCAACGACCCGCCAATGCTGCGCGTGGATGGCAAGCTGCGCCCCGCCAAGGGATTGAGCGTGTGGACGAAGGATCACACGTACGAAGCAGTGAAAGTCATGACCAACGAATTAGAGATGGAACGTTTCAAAGATGATCTGGAACTTGATATCTCCTTCGCCATTGGCGATCTGCTGCGCTTCCGCGTGAACGTATACCGCGACCGTATGGGCGTATGCGCCGCGTTGCGTACCATTCCTACGGAAATCAAAACCGCGCAGGAACTGGGAATTGACCCGCGTATCGCCGACCTTGCGCTGTTGCCACGTGGTCTGGTGCTTGTATGCGGCCCGACCGGTTCCGGTAAGTCGACCACACTGGCCGCAATCGTGGACAAGGCGAATGCGGAACGCGCCGACCATATCATCACCATCGAAGACCCGATCGAATTCGTGCATCAGCACAAGCGTTGCGTGATGAGCCAGCGTGAGGTGGGCACCGACACGAAGAGCTTCGCGGAAGCACTGAAACGCGCGCTGCGTGAGGATCCGGACATCATCGAAGTCGGCGAGCTTCGAGACCTGGAGACCATCTCCACCGCATTGACCGCAGTGGAGACCGGCCACTTGGTGTTCGCTACCTTGCACACGCAGGACGCAGGTTCCACCGTGGACCGTCTGATCGACGTGTATCCGGAAAACCAGCAGCAGCAGATTCGCGTGCAGGTGGCTTCCACCCTGCGCGCCGTAATCGTGCAGACGCTGATTCCGCGTGCCAGTGGCCATGGTCGTGCGCCGGCAACCGAGGTGATGATCAACAATCCTGCCGTCGCCGCGCTGATTCGCAGTGGCAAGGCGCATCAGATCCGGACCGTGCTGCAGTCTGGCGAGAAGGAAGGCATGCACACGCTCGATCAGGATCTGGCGCGACTGGTGAACAAGGGCGTGATCACATTCGAGGACGCGCTGGTGAAGGTGCAGGTACGCGAGGAGTTCGAGAAGCTCTGCGGCGCGCGCAAGTCGTTCTAAGGATGGCCGGCACAGCTGGCGCGATGGTGTGCCCATGCATCCAATGGCGGTTCCGCAACATGGAATATGACGGAACCGCCATGATCCATGCGCGGCCACGCAATAATCGCAAAGTCACGCAGCAATCGCGCGTATTTCGAACGCAACGGGAAACAGGAAACATGAGTTCTGCAACAGTAGCAGCCACAGACAACAGAACACGATGCGACGCAATCCGGCATTGGCTCACGCCTCATCGTTTGCACTGCATCGCGCTCGCGGCGTACGTCATCGTGGTGGCCACAGTGATGTGCTTCCACGAACCATGGTTCGACGAGGCACAAGCCTGGCTCATCGCGCGCGACTGCTCGTGGCGGGAGATGATTCTGGAACGTCCACACTATGAGGGGCATCCGCCTCTGTGGTGGATGATGCTCGCCGCACCCGCAAAACTCGGCGTACCCTACGAGATCGGTCTGAAAAGCATCAATCTGACATGCGCCACACTCATGATCTGGCTGTTGGAATTCAAAACCAAACTGCCGGAACCATTCAAAGTCATCCTGCCGTTCTCCTATTTCCTGTGCTATCAGTACGGCGTCACGTCGCGCCCCTATGCGCTGATGGTCGCCGCCATGCTGCTGGTGGCTATCAACTGGAAAACCCGCGACGAGAAACCATGGCGCGAAGCGCTCAGCATGATGCTGCTGTGCCTGACCAGTTCATATGGACTGGTAATCGCCGGCATGTTCGCGGCGAATTGGGTAGTGCGGTTCGTCTGGCAGGAACATTCGTTGATACGTAACCGGCGACGGTTCATCGCGCTGCTGGCGCTGCTCGCGGCGGCGATGGCCATACTGATCGACGTGATGCCCGCAAAAGACGTGTATTCCGGCAATTTCGACATCTCCGGCATGACACAGCCGGCACCACTATGGATACAAATCTGCAATTCCTGGCTGCTGCTGCCGGCCGAAGCATTATTCACCTCGACGGTGTCGGACACGAATCTGGTATTCATCGGCCTATCACCGACACTGCTGTACACGGGAACCGTGTCATGCCTCATGTGGGCCCCGCTCATCCACATCAGCCGACGTCGGCACAACGCAATGCTGCTGCTGAGCTCGTACACAGTGATGTGCTTGGTGTTCGCGCAGCATTTCTCCATGCACCATCTGGGCATCCTGCTGGGATTCTTCATCGCGGTGCTCGCGATTGACTGCGACGAGCGACGTATCAGCACGGACGACTGGCCGGCCTGGTGCATCACCATGGCCGACCGATTCATCGGCAAGCTTGGAGCGAGGAAAGCGCGCAACTATCTCATCACGCTGAAGGCCCTCGCTTTAGGTGCCATGCTCATCAGCGTGTATTGGACGATCAACGCCAGCATATGCGACATACGATACGAGTATTCCTCATCCCGGACGGTGGCCTCGTTCATCAAGACCAATCATCTGGAGCAATACCGTTGGATGGCTGGCTGGACTCGCATCAATTCCACGAATGCGTCCCCGGATGTCAAAGCACGAATCAATCAAGGCGGCTACTGCGCCAATGGCAAGGACTGCATCGACTACACATCATGGGTGAGCGGAACACTGGTCACCGCCGACCCGTACTTCAAGCGTACGCTCATGTCCAATGCCTACAAAGGGCGCAGCTACATCTCTTGGGAATGGTGCATAGACCCCTATGCCGGCAAACAAGACATCGAAACCTGGAGATCATGGGGCGAACCCGAATTCTACGACACCATCTATCAGCCGTTCTTCTTCAGCGCCCTCGGCTATGACCGGAACGACTACACGAAAATACGCATCGCCGAAACCGTCACACCATGGAAAGACCAGCGATCGCGCGGTTCCGTGGAAATCTACGTACGCAACGACATCTACAAGAACGTCCTGCACTCCCCTGACACCGGCATCGCATGGCCGGATGGAGCCAAACGGCGGTAGATGGGAGCATCGGTGCATCACACGAGCAAGGTAGTCTGAGAATATGCCGTACCACAACCCGAATTCACGCAGCCGGCGGAATGTCCTACGTATCGTGGGCGTGCTCGTCGTGCTTGCCGTCATCGCCGGCGTCGCCAATTTCCTGCACGCCACCACCAGCGAAGCGGCCGGCAACGTCAAGCCGCAGATCGAAACCATGCAAGGCATCCGGCAGACCGCGCAGGACAGCATCACGTTCGCGCAGGGCCTGGATGATCCGGACCGATTCGCCGCGCACATCGAAACCGTGCAGCAGTGCATGGACGATTACGACCGGCTTGCCGACGCCAAGCAGATCAAGTATCTGCTGTCGGACAATCTGCAGGAACGCATCATCGGACTGTTGTACCGCAACCAGCAGCGCACCATCATCGACAGCATGCGCGTGGCGGCACATAATCTCGACGGACAGACCAAGGAGCTGCTCAGCGCGGTCGACGCGGCCATGGCGGATGATTTCAGCCAGCATGCGGCGCAATGGCTGCTGCAGGTGGATGATCCGACGCAGGCGAACGAGCTCATCGACCGATACGGCAAACAGCGCGCGTATGCATCGATGAGGGAGATGCTCGCCGACCTACGGTCGCTGCACAAACTACGCTCGGACGTGAAACAGCAGGTCTCGACTGCGGTCAGCAATCTGCATAACGCGGAAGCCGCAGCGGCTGCGATCGCCGTGCCCGAACGCAACGGTGATCTCGATCCGGCCGGATGGTACACGCTCGCCACGAACGTGGCATCGACGATGGGCGTGCAGATCGAACAGACCATGGAATTCAACTGCGGCGGCCAGTCAGGTGAGAATCCGAGTGGATTCGTGGCTGCGTATTACTGCCAGATGCCCGACCGCTCGCAGAGGAATGTCGTGCATATCCTCACCACACACCCGGATTGGACGCAGACCGCGCGAAGCCCCTGGCTGGTGGACATGGTCAAGCACGAACTTTCGCACCGTTCGATCATGATCTCCTGCGGCACCACGCAACCGACAATCGCAGCCGACCGTACGGAGGCGGTGACGAATTCCTATTCGGTGCTGTTTTTCGGGGCCGACCGCGACCGCATCACGAATCAGCAGCAGGGTGTCGCCGAATACGCGATGGATGCATCCAGCGATCAGCTGGCCACCGCCATCCACGATGGCAATTGCGGGTGAGGTAAGCCAGTTCTCGCTTGGCGACTATTGCACATCCTTGAATTCGATAGTCCAGTTCTTCGCGTCGTCGCCAAGCACATTGCGCACATACTGCTCTATAACAATGACAACTGCCGCAACAGCGCCAAACAACACCTTACGCAACTTTTTTGCACTGAGATCGCCGAACAACCTATCGCAAAGACCGCCCCGCCTCCTTCGACTCCCGTCATTTCTCGCCAACGCACATTCCTTTCACGGTTCTCTTCCGTCAACAATTCTATCCCCGCACGCAAATACATAGGGGCGTCACAAACGTCTCAGGAAATAATACGGGGAAGCCCATCTCGTGGAATGATTATCGGAAATAATCCGATATTTGATGACGTTTCATCATAATGAAAATGCCCGCCATGTCTTCCTGCAGGCAGGACAGCACACATACCACTTACTACTTCCACGCCGGCTTAAACATTCGGATGGGATACTCAAAAGAGCGTGGAAGAGGCGACCTGCTATTCAGCACACGAAATGCTGCAGCCGAACGTACAATGGTCGCCCCATGTCTTCGCTATTCGGCGATACCGTTTTTGGACTAAATCAGCCAATCGGTCACGTCCTTCTCGGAAACAGATTCCGAGAAACGGTGCCCGGTAAGCCATGTACCGCTGCCTGCCATTTTCTGGAGCGTGGATGCACTGTTGCCGATATCGGAGCTGGCGGAAGTGCAGAACGGAATAATCGTCTTACCTGCGAAATCGTTGGATTTGACGGAATCGTTCACCAGCCAAACAGGTGCCATCCACCAAATCGGGAAGCCCGGATACACAGTGCTGCCGGCACCGACCATGTCATGGGCCGGAATCATTCGCGGCCGGCACGTTCCTTGACATAACCGACGAAGCGGTCGACCGCCTCAGGGGTGTCGTGGCGAAAGAACATGCTGGTCTTGGTGTCAAGGCCCGCGATGGTTGCCATCTCGCTGTCGGAGAGCCGGAAATCGAAGATGTTCAGGTTTTCTTCCATGCGCTCCTTGTGCGTGGACTTGGGCAGAGCGACGATGTCGCGCTGGATGAGCCAACGCAGGATCACCTGTGCGACGGACTTGCCATGCGCCTCGCCGATCCTGGCCAGGGTGGGATTGGAGAACATGTTCTGCATGCCCTCCCCGAACGGAGCCCATGCTTCCTGAGCCACGCCCCGCTTGACCATGTTCTTGCGAGCTTCGATCTGCTGGTTGAGCGGATTAGTCTCGACCTGATCGACCATCGGGGCGATCTCATTGAAGGCGACCATATCGGCCAGACGATCCGGATAGAAGTTACTCACACCGATGGCGCGGATCACGCCGTCCTTGTAGAGCTTTTCGAGTGCACGCCACGCGCCGTAGGTATCGGAAAACGGCTGGTGCAGTAACACCAGATCGAGATAGTCGGTGCCAAGCTTCTTCAAGGACACATCGACGGACCTCAGCGTGTTCTCATAGCCGTAATTGCTGATCCAGATCTTGGTAGTGAGGAACAGATCCTTACGATCGATACCGGAATCCTTGATTCCTTGGCCGACTTCGGCCTCGTTGAAGTACGACTGTGCGGTGTCGATATGGCGGTACCCGGTCTCGATGGCCTCGCGCACGCAGCGAGGAGCATCGTCCTTGCTGATCTGGAAGACGCCGTATCCGATCTTCGGAATCTCAACACCGTTGGCAAGTTTCACGTATTCCACTGTTTTTCCTTCCATAAATTCGTCGGTATTCAGTGCCGGCATGTATGCCGTTCTGACCCTCAAGATAAAATCCGGTAGCCGCTACCGGTCAAATTACGGCACGCCGGTACTATCTACCGGTATTAATAACCGGAAATGTGACATGATAGGTACAAACAAAAAGAACAATGCGCCTCAAGCCCGACCCCATCCGGCGGCACCCGCCGAACGTCCTGCCGCGCAGCGTCCGAAAGGAGCCACGTACGGCAATCACGGCAGTGCCACTCCATAAGAACATGAAAACCTATACGATGAAGCAGGCCTGCAAACTAACCGGCATGAATTACGAAGCATTGAAGTTCTATTGCAATTCAGGACTCGTGCCCGGTCTCAAACGAGACCAGAACAACCGACGCGTCTTCGACGAGCGATGCATCGCATGGATCAACGGCCTGACATGCCTCAAACGCTGCGGTCTGGGCATCAAGGAGATGCGGCACTACACGCAACTCTGTCTTGAAAGTGAGTCATCGATACCGGAACGTCAGGAAATCCTTGCCGAAAAACGCGAGCATCTGGAGACGCAACTGGAGGAACTGCGTAAAGCCATCGCCTACATCGATGAAAAACAGCGCTTCTACGCCGACGTGACTGCCGGCAGGACGGCATACTGCAGCAACGTCATCGACACGACGCAAAGCGACTGACTGCGTTCCGTAGGTGATTTTTGCGTTCCGTAGGCGGTCAGCTTCGAATCCGGACACGAGCAAACGCCTAATTCCAGGCATCTCGCCGATGCTTATCCGGCAGCAACCACCTACGGAAGCCCAAAATCACCTACGGAATCGCGCCTGTCAAGGGACGTAGATAGATTAAGCACTGTTGTAAACATGCGGGGGTGCTTGATGGCCAAGTCCATCAAGCTGAGATAGGCATGAACGCCTGACCCTTTGAACCTGTTGGTTAGGACCAACGTAGGGAGCAGATCATGAGCGATGACTCATCCGCCAATGACGCACTCGGCACATTGCGTGCCGCCATCAAACAAGCCGTCACGGACGTGCGTGAGCAGACACCACTGGCACAGTCGTTCACCAATTTCGTAACCATCAATCTCGTTGCCAACGCACAGCTTGCGGCGGGCGGCACCGCGGCCATGAGCTATCTGCCGGATGATGTGATCGCCACCGCCGAAATCGCCGGATCGAACTACATCAACGTGGGCACGTTGCTGCCGTTCTTCAAGGACGCGCTGCCGGAAATCGCGCGCAAACTGCACGAAAACGGCAAGACGTGGGTGCTAGACCCGGTTGCTGCGGGCATTGGCGAAACACGCACGTTCATTCTTGAATCGTTCCGTGACGCGCCTCCGACCATTGTGCGCGGCAATGCGAGCGAGGTCATCGCGCTTGATGCGATGTGGGGGCTGGCCGACGCCGACAGCACTGATCCGACCACGCGTCCGGCTGGAGTGGAGGCCGTTGACGAGGTCGACGCGGCCATCGACGCGGCCAAACGTGTGGCCCGCCATTTGGCGAAGCACTCCCCCGTCGGCAAGGGCGCGGTTGCGGTGTCCGGCGCGGTTGATCTGGTGACCGACGGCGAGCGCACGTTCCGCCTGCCCGGAGGCAGCGCGATGATGACGAAGATCACCGGCGCCGGCTGTTCGCTCGGCGGCGTGACCGCAACGTATCTTGCCGTGGCCGAGCCGCTGGTCGCCGCCCTTGCCGCGTCGCTGCTGTATGATCGTGCGTCCGAAATCGCCGAAGTCAAATCCGATGGCCCCGGTTCGTTCCAGGTGGCGCTGCTCGACGCGCTGTGGAACGTCACCGCCGACCAGGTGGCCGCGTCCGACATCATCGAAACCAACTGACCGCAACGTTCCGTGGATGGTTTCGCACCATCGCAATCGTATATACGGAATATATACGTTCAGTGCGGTGCGACGGAAAATAAACGGAAAATAACAAGACTTCTTCTGGAGCACTTACCCAAAGAACAACAAAGGGGAAACCAATGAATAATTATCCATTCGCCTCGATGCGCGACTGCTTTGATATGAGCGCGTATTTCGTGGTCGGTCCGCAGGATTGCAAGGGCCGGCCGGTGACGGATGTGGTGGATGACGCGTTGCGTGGGGGCGCGACGTTCATCCAATTGCGCGCCAAGAACGCGGATGCGAAGGATATCACCGAAATGGCCCGCGATATCGCGCAGGTCATCAAGAACAGCGGCAAGTCCGATTCCGTGGCGTTTGTGATCGACGACCGCGTGGATGTGGTGTGGCAGGCGCGCGACAAGGGCATCAAGGTGGATGGCGTGCATATCGGCCAGACCGATATGGAACCGCAGGAGGCTCGCGCGCTGCTCGGCGAGGATGCCATCGTGGGCCTGTCCGCCGAGACCGAAAGTCTGGTGAAGCTTATCAACGAGCTGCCGAGCGGCTGCATCGACTACATCGGCGCCGGCCCGCTACATGTGTCCACCACCAAGCCGGAGGCTTCCGTGGGCGGCAACGACGGTTCCGGGCACACGCTTGACGAGGAACAGATCAACGCGATTTGCGCGGCGAGCGAGTTCCCGGTAGTGGTCGGCGGCGGCGTACATGCCGACGATATGGAGATGCTGGCCCGTTCGAAGGCGGCCGGCTGGTTCGTGGTGTCCGCGATCGCCGGTGCCGACGATCCGGAAGCGGCCACCCGCGAAATGGTGACGCGCTGGAAGGCGGTGCGCGGCGACGCGAAGCACGGCTATGCGCCGCGTGTGAAGTAGTCCGTCGTACAGGAAATCGACAAGCCCGCTGAGATGAGCGAGAAGTTCCGCAAGGGTGGTTCTACACTGTATCAGTGAGCTCAGTGAAGATAATCAATGAATCAGTGAGCCTAATAAGGAGAGTTACCATGACTAGCACATTGCCACCGGTATTGAGCATCGCAGGATCGGATTCGTCCGGCGGTGCCGGCATTCAGGCGGATTTGAAGACCATGCTCGCCAACGGCGTGTTCGGCATGACCGCGATCGCGGCGCTGACCGCGCAGAACACCACCGGCGTGACGATGGTCACCAACACTCCCCCGGAAATGCTTGCGGCGCAGATCGACGCGGTGTTCGAAGACATTCCGCCGGTGGCGGTGAAGATCGGCATGGTGTCCAGCGCCGAGCTCATCACCGTGATCGCCGACCGTCTGACCGCGCACAACGCGAAGAACGTGGTGCTCGACCCGGTGATGGTGGCCACGTCCGGCGCGAAGCTCATCGAGGATGATGCCATCGCGGCGCTGACGTCCAAACTGTTCCCGCTGGCCACCGTGATCACGCCGAACATGCCGGAGACCCAGGTACTGTGCGACTTGGCCGTAGAGCAAGGTGCGGGCGCAATCGACTATGAGAACGGCGAATCCATCTCCACCGAGAACGACATGGTGACCGCAGGTCATCTGCTCGCCGGCCATTTCGGCTGCGCGGTGCTCGTCAAGGGCGGCCACGGCACGCATGACGCGAGTGACGTGCTTGTCGAGCCGGATGGCAAGATCACCTGGTTCCGTTCCCGTCGCATCAACAACCCGAACACGCACGGCACCGGCTGCACGCTGTCTTCCGCCATCGCCAGCCATTTGGCTCTTGGCGAGGCGCTGCCGACGGCCGTCGACCATGCCAAGCTGTACCTGACCGGCGCTTTGGAAGCGCAGCTCGATCTTGGACATGGTTCCGGTCCGATGGACCACGCGTGGAAGTGGCGTTGAACCAAGCCACGCAAACCACGCGAACCATGGCAGCCGTTGGAACAGTACAACAAGTAATCGCACGAAAACACACGAGACAACGCTGAGAAAGGTAATCATGACGCTCGATCGCAACGCAGAAAAGCAGGAAGTGCCCGTCAATCCGGAAACCGGCAAACCGTATATCAACACGCTTGCCGCAGTAGCCATCTCCCCCGCCGGCGCCAGCCCGGAGAAGTCCACGTACGTGGCGCAGGCCGTGGACGTAATCCGTGAATCCGGCCTGCCGAACGAGACGAACGCCATGTTCACCAACATCGAAGGAGACATCGACGATGTGCTCAAGGTGATCCGCGACGCTACCATGAAGCTCGCCGGCCAGGGATACCGCACCGACGTGGTGATCCGTCTCGACATCCGCCCCGGTTTCGAAGGACAGATCCACGCCAAGCAGGAACTGGTAAACGAGATTCTGTCGAAATAACCCCTGACGGAACAGGGAATTCCACACGTAAGGCGCGTTTTTCTGGGAAAAGCGCGCCTTTCGCTTTTGTTTGGGTATAGTGTTGCGATTATGACCACGATGAAGGAAATCGCCGAACAGACAGGGGTATCCATCTCCACTGTATCCCTCGTGCTCAACGGACGCGACGAAGGCAGGGTGAATCCCACGCTTGCTTCGCTGGTGCGGAACAAGGCGACCGAACTCGGGTACAAGATCAACCCGTTGGCGCGAAGCCTACGCACCAACAAAACCCGAATCCTCGGCTTCATCAGCGAGGAAGTCGCCACCACACCGTACGCGGGCGGCATCATTCTGGGCGCGCAGGACGCGGCCAGCGCCTACGGCTACATGCTGTTCACCGTCAGCACCGACGGCAAGGCGAGCGAGGAAAACGAGATCGCCACACTGAAAAGGTACGGCGTGGACGGATTCTTCTATTCGAAGATGTCGAACCGCATCGCACATGTTCCCGAATCGTTGAACGAATACCCCGTGGTGATGGCGGACGCCACCGACCACGAGAACAAAGTGCCCAGCATCGAGCCGGACGAGTTCATGATCGGCTACGACGCCACGAATCGGCTGATCCAGGCCGGATGCAAACGCATCGCATACGTGGGTTGCGCGGAAAACATGATCGCGCAGGACGGTCGTCTTGCCGGCTACCGCACCGCGTTGCAGGAGGCCGGACGTGCGTTCAACCCATCGCTGGTATGCAACGTAATGAACAACGGTCCAGCTTTACGCGCCGTGAACAAGTTGTTCGACGACGAGCATCCGGACGGCTTCTTCTGCTTCAATGATGCGCGCGCCTGGTATGTGTACGAATGCGCGGCAAGAAGAGGGCTTACGGTAGGCAAAGATATTTCCGTGGTCGGCGTGGACAACCACCGCGTGTTCGCAGAGACACTTGAACCGCAGCTGACCACCGTCGAACTGCCACATTACGAAATGGGCTATTGGTCAGCCTGCAAGCTGATTTCCATGATTGAAGGCAAGGATGTGGATACCAGTTCATGTCCATCCGCCAGAGCTTCCCTGCCGCCGCTTGATGCGCCGATTCCGGCGAAGATCCACTGCGCATTGTTGGAAAAAGATTCCGTCATATCCTGATTTTTCTGTTTTTACAACGATTCAAATGCTTACGATTGTTCGCACAGCCATTTTCTATACATGAAAATTGTGCGTTTGTTCACGACACGCCGAATAAAGCAATCGTGCCAACAGTCCGCCAGCAGTTGATTCAGGCTTAATTTCAACTATCCGCAAATCCTTACAAACGTTTGACGTCAAACGATTGACGTCAAACGTTTGACGAAGCAGTTGCCATATGCTATCTTGAAGCCATGTTCGCTTTTCGGCACGGCAGCTGAAATCCGAGCAGGCGCAAGCCAAAACAACATCGGAAGCGATCGATGCCGCGCGGCAGCGGCACCGCGAAGAGAAAAAGAGAATCAAAATGGCAAGTAAAACACGTTCTGTATGGAAGAATCCTTCCTATCTGCAGAGCTCCTTCGGCATTTTCATGTTCTTCTGTTCCTGGGGCATCTGGTGGTCCTTCTTCTCCCGCTGGCTCACTGACCCGACCCACGGTCTGGGCATGAGCTCCGCGGAACAGGGCCAGATCTACTCCATCAACTCCTTGGCCACCCTGGTCATCATGTTCGTTTACGGCACCATTCAGGACCAGCTGGGCATCAAGCGCAAGCTCGTGATCTTCATCTCTGCGGTCGCTGCATGCGTTGGCCCGTTCGTGCAGTTCGTGTACCAGCCGATGCTGACCGCCGGCGGCACCACCCGATTCATCGGCGTGCTTCTCGGCTCCATCGTGCTGTCCGCGGGTTTCATGGCCGGCTGCTCCCTGTTCGAAGCCATCACCGAACGTTACTCCCGTAAGTTCGGCTTCGAATATGGTCAGTCCCGCGCTTGGGGCTCCTTCGGCTACGCTGTCGTGGCGCTGTGCGCAGGCTTCCTGTTCAACATCAACCCGATGCTGAACTTCTGGGTTGGTTCCATCTGCGGCCTCGGCATGCTGTGCGTCTACGCCTTCTGGGTTCCGGCCGAGCAAAAGGAAGAACTCAAGAAGGAGGCCGATCCGAACGCGGCTCCGACCAACCCGTCCTTCAAGGAAATGGTCTCCGTCCTGAAGATGCCGACTCTGTGGGTGCTCATCGTCTTCATGCTGTTCACCAACACCTTCTACACCGTGTTCGATCAGCAGATGTTCCCGAACTACTACGCCTCCCTGTTCCCGACCACTGAAATCGGCAACGCCACCTACGGTACCCTGAACTCCTTCCAGGTGTTCCTTGAGTCCGCCATGATGGGCGTCGTCCCGATCATCATGAAGAAGATCGGCGTGCGCAACTCCCTGCTGCTCGGCGCCACCGTGATGTTCGCCCGTATCGGTCTGTGCGGCGTGTTCCATGACCCGGTCTCCGTCTCCATCGTCAAGCTGTTCCACTCCATCGAGGTACCGCTGTTCTGCCTGCCGGCGTTCCGTTACTTCACCCTGCACTTCGACACGAAGCTGTCTGCCACCCTGTACATGGTTGGTTTCCAGATCGCTTCCCAGGTCGGCCAGGTGATTTTCTCCACCCCGATGGGTGCTCTGCATGATGCCATGGGCGACCGTCCGACCTTCTTCACCATCTCTGCCATCGTGTTTGCGGCTCTGGTCTACGGCTTCTTCGTCATCAAGAAGGATGATCAGGAAGTCGGCGGCGATCCGTTCTACACTGACAAGCAGCTCAAGGCCATGAAGGCCGCTGGTGCGGAAGTGAAGGCCTGAGTCTCAGCCCGTACTAAGTCGGCGTACGGCGTCGATGGTGGTCGCAACCTACATCCCTTCTCCCGCGATCATCATCGGTACCGTACGCGTCATAACAACAATCGTGGTGTCCGAAGCGTTTCCCTTTTTCCGCTTTGGGCACCATCTTCAAAAAGCTTTTTACCCAACAATTCATAACCCAGATTCAGAAAGGCATTCAACGATGACTGGCTTTACTCCGGACGCACCTGTCCTTCACGAAATCAAGAACCACGGCGAGGAACTCACCAAGGCAGAGGCCGGCGTCGCGGCCTTCGCAGCCAAGCGTAACAACCGCTGGTATCCGAAGTTCCACATCGCATCCAATGGCGGTTGGATCAACGATCCGAACGGCCTGTGCTTCTACAAGGGCCGTTGGCACGTCTTCTACCAGCTGCACCCGTATGGCACCCAGTGGGGTCCGATGCATTGGGGTCACGTCTCCTCCACCGACATGGTCAATTGGAAGCGTGAGCCGATTATGTTCGCCCCGTCTCTGGAAGAGGAAAAGGACGGCGTCTTCTCTGGCTCCGCAGTGATCGGCGACGATGGCAAGCTCAGGTTCTACTACACCGGCCACCGTTGGGCCAACGGCAAGGACAACACCGGCGGCGACTGGCAGGTGCAGATGCTCGCCGAACCAGACAACGATGAGCTGACCAGCGCCACTAAGCGCGGTATGGTCATTGATTGCCCGACCGACAAGGTGAACCACCACTACCGCGACCCGAAGGTCTGGAAGACCGGCGACAAGTGGTACATGACCTTCGGTGTCTCCTCTGCCGAGAAGCGCGGCCAGATGTGGCTGTTCTCCTCCGATGACATGGTCAAGTGGACCTATGAGCAGGTGCTGTTCGAGCATCCGGATCCGGACGTGTTTATGCTTGAGTGCCCGGACTTCTTCCCGATCAAGGACGTCGAAGGCAACGAGAAGTGGGTTATCGGCTTCTCCGCCATGGGCGCTCAGCCGTCCGGCTTCATGAACCGCAACGTCAACAACGCCGGCTACATGATCGGCACTTGGACTCCGGGTGAGCAGTTCAAGCCGGAAACCGAGTTCCGTCTGTGGGATTGCGGCCACAATTACTACGCGCCGCAGTCGTTCAACGACGGCAAGCGTCAGATCGTCTACGGTTGGATGAGCCCGTTCGTCGAGCCGATTCCGATGCAGGACGACGGCTGGTGCGGCAACCTCACCCTGCCGCGTGAGATCACGCTGGGCGCCGACGGCGACCTGCACACCGCGCCGGTGGCCGAAATGGAAGGCCTGCGCGAGGATACCGTCGATTTCGGTGCGATCGATCTGGACGTCAGCGGCGAGAAGACCATTGTGGACGATGCCGAAGCCGTGGAAATCGAAATGACCATCGACCTAGCCAACTCCACCGCCGAGCGTGCCGGCCTGCGTGTCCACGCCACCGAGGATGGCGCCTACACGTCCGTTGCGTATGACGATCAGATCGGCCGCGTGGTGGTCGACCGGCAGGCCAACGCTCAGGGCGATCGCGGCTACCGTACGGCACCGCTGTCCGAAGCCGAACTTGCCGCCGGCGAACTCAAGCTGCGCGTGTACGTGGACCGTGGCTGCGTGGAGGTGTACGTCAACGACGGCCGTCAGGTGCTCAGCTCGTACAGCTACGCGTCCGAAGGTCCGCGCGCCATCAAGCTCGTGGCCGAATCCGGCACGCTCAAGGTCAAGTCCCTGGTGCTTCACCACATGAAGTCCATCGGACTGGAATGATAGACGTCTGTCATGGTTGACAGGCAAACAACCATAAGACAGTAGCAAGGGGTATATGGGAAGGCCTCCGCATCGGAAGGGTGCGGAGGCCTTTCTATATCTGTCTCTCTATATCTAAAGTGATATCTGGAATGGTATCCAACGCACGTTATCTCTCGTTACTGCCGTACTTGCTGTGCGGGTTTGCCTACGTTCCGCCCCACCGTCTATACTGGCGAGCCGGTAACAATCTTTTCTGGCCGATTGGCGGGCAGGCTCCTCACCTTACTGATTTCCCGCAGTCGGTCACGTGCGCGTCCACTTTGACGCAGAAAGCAAGGTGAACGATGGCGGAATCGCACGTTCAACACAAACTACTCGGTATGGCGAAGCGTCGTATTCCAACGCTGATCGCCGTCATCACACTGCTTGTCGTATGGGAGGCATGGGTGCGATTGGGGCACGTGCCATCCACGATGATCGCCGCCCCCAGCGAAATCACGCAGGCGACCGTCGAAACATGGCCGACCCTGTGGCCCGCGACCGAAGTCACGCTGTTGGAAGGCACCGTCGGCTTCCTGTTCGCCGTGACATGCGGCATTCTGATCGGCATTCTGCTGTACTGCTCCCGTATTGCCGATGCCGCGTTGTTCCCGCTGCTGTCGGCCGCGCAGACGATGCCGTTGATTTCGATCGCACCACTGTTCCTGATCTGGTTCGGTTTCGAGATTTCCGGCAAAATCGTGATCGTGACCGTATTCGGCCTGTTTCCGATTGCGGTGCAGACGATTCGCGGACTCGAGGCAGTCCCCCAGTTCTATTCGGATGTGGCGCTGACATGTGGCGCAACCCGTACGTGGACGCTGTGGCACGTAAAGCTGCGCGTCGCCGCACGGCAGATCTACGGCGGCATCCGTGTCTCCGCCGCCTACATCTTCGCCACCGCCGCCACCGCGGAATACCTAGGCGCGCGCAAGGGTCTTGGTATCTGGCTGCAGGCGGCTTACAATTCGTTCCGCACGCCGCTGATCTTCTCGGCCACATTGGTCATCATCGTCATCACCGGTGTGCTCATGTGTCTCGTGAACCTGAGCGAGCGCCTGTTGCTCGGACCAGCCAGTGATGATGAGGACCCGGACGCCGAACAGTGATGCATCAATCACTATCCCTCGAATCATTATCCAGGTCAAAGAGCACGTCAGACCGACCCGTATAATGAAACTCGCTGTTTAGCCAATGTGTGGCAAACCGGCAATGTTCCACGTCTCAACGCCGTATGGCAGCCATACGGATAACAGACAACATACGGAACGTCGGGGGCATTGGACGAGTGGGGGCCTTAGGCCCTTCGTATCGTTTTCTGCCCAAACCCTGCCCGCAGCGCCAATCCCTAGAAAACGGTAGAGAAGCAAGATTCAAGGGAAATCGCAAGGTATGAAGAAAACAATCTTCAGCAAAGCAATCGCAATCCTCGGCGCAATCGCCATGCTTGCCGGCGTGGCCGCATGCGGGCAAAGCAACAATGCCGGCGAATCGGGAAATGGCCTGAACAAAGTGATGTTCATGCTGTCGTGGGCGCCCGACACCAATCATATCGGCGTGTATGTGGCGAAAAACAAGGGCTACTTCAAGCAGGCTGGGCTTGACGTGGACATCGTGGCCGTGGCGCAGGCCGGCGCCGAACAGGCCGTGAACAACGGCGTGGCCGATTTCGCGCTGTCCAACCTCACCAACGTGGGCATGTACACCACGAAGGGTGCAAAAATCAAGCAGGTCATGCAGGTACAGCAGAAGCCGAGCGCCATCTGGTGTTCACTCGCATCGAACAAGGATATCAAATCACCGAAGGATTTCGACGGCAAAACCTTCGCCACGTTCGGCTCCAACGAATCCGACGCAGTGATCCGCCGCATGATCCAGACCGACGGCGGTAAAGGCACGTTCGACAAGGTGACCGTCGGCACGTCCACGTTCCAGACGCTGTCCAGCAAGAAGGCCGATTTCGGCGGATTTTACGCCACATGGGAAGGCGTACAGGCCGACATGTACGGTCCGAAGCTCAACTGCTTCACCGAGCCGGATTACGGCGTGCCTGGCAATGCGGACACCATCGGCATTATCACCAGCAACAAGACCATATCCTCCAATCCGACTCTCGTAAGGAAGTTCGTGCAGGCCACCAAGAAGGGCTACGAATACGCCTACTCGCACCCTGATGACGCCGCTGCGATTCTCGTCAAGGAGGCTCCTGACGCGAATCTGAAGCTCGACTTCGTCAAGAAGAGCATGAAGACCATCGTAAACGGCCAGTACTGGGGCGATCCGGCCAAGATCAAGGACGGCTCGTTCACGTTCGGCACCAACGACACAGCCGGCGCGCAGAAGTACTTTGACTTCCTCGCCGAAGAGAACGCCTACACCGACTCGCACGATAAGGTGATTCACACCGCGCCTGTGGCCAAGGACATCTCGACCGACGAGTTCTTGAAGTAAGCAGTCACCTGCTCCATCTTCAGCTTTCATAGTGCCAAACATGTGAAACGCGCCCGAAATCACGGGTCGAAGCGCATGTTTGGCACTATTGGTTATTGAGGTGCTGACGCTGTTGGCACATATGGTACCGTACATTTTTGTGCTGGAAAATCGCAGTTGGAGGTTGTGACTATGGCTGTGCCTATGAAAACCACGAACGGCAATCGCAAGCTAATTCTCGATGTCGATACCGGCATTGACGACGCGCTTGCACTGGCATATCTCGCCTCGTTCAACAACATCGAGATACTGGGCGTCATCGGCACCTACGGCAACGTTGCAGCCGACACTGCCGTATACAACACGGCTTACGTACTGGAACGGTTGGGGTTCCGGAACGTTCCGGTATTACGTGGTTCGACACGTCCCTCTTGGGCGGCCTCGTTCATTCCCGACGCAGGTTGCGCGCAGTTCCATGGTACGGATGGGCTGGGCGGATTCGGTCCGGCTGTTGGCTCCCCTGCCGTTGCTTGCGTGTCCGATTCGGGTGAATCGGACATTCAGAGCACCACAAACACCGTCTATGTGTCCGATTCAGGAGAATCGGACACTCGAGTGAGGCGCGGGCTGATTTCCGTCGGCGGATACGACGTACACGACCCGCACGCGAATCCTGCCGCCGATTCGTTCTCACTTTCGTTCACGACCTGCGATGGCGCTGCCCACTCCCCTGCGTTACCGGAAGGTGTGCGATTCATCGTCGATATGGTCCGTAAATACGGCAGCGACGTCACGGTAGTGGCGACCGGCCCACTGACTGACGTCGATGCGGCACTTACTGCGGCGCCGGAAATCGCAAGCAAACTGCGATTGGTGATGATGGGCGGAACGCTCACGCAGGAAGGCAATTGCTGGGACACGACCGCCGAAACGAATATCATCCAGGATCCGGAGGCTGCCGACCGTGTATTCCATTCCGGCGCGGACGTGACCATGGTCGGCTTGGACGTGACGCACCAGTGCCTGCTGGGTTCCGACGCGACTATGCGGTGGCGCCAGGCAGCATCGCAATCGCATGATCCGCGTACCGATGCGCGGACGTTTCTTGCCGATATCGTCGACTTTTCGATTGCCGCAAATATTCAGGCGGACGCACGCCTTTTCTCAACGGGTATGCCATTGCACGATCCGCTTGCCGCGGCCGTCGCAGTGGATCCGAGTTTGGTGGAATGTTTCGATCTGCCGATGAAAGTCGAGACGGAAACAGGCGATTTTCACGGTACACGCGGTCGTACCATCGGCGATCCGGCAGGGCTCATCGACCCATCGGCACCACGCGTGCACGTGGCGCTCACCGTGAACCACAGCCGTTTTGTGGAGGATTTCACGCGGCGGATAGCGCAGTTGGCAGATAACTGACGGCCGTTTATGTGAAAAGGACCCCGCGGGGTCCTTTTTTACTTCTTCACGTCCTGCAATTATTGACGGCCTACGGCCGACTCAACATTACCCTCACGGCACAGCCGCTCGGGCGTGAAGCTGGAACAGCCCACTGGGCTGTTCCTTATCGCTTCACGCCACCAAAGCGACGATCACGGTGAATGTAGTGGTCGATAGAGCGCCACAGCACATCACGGCCGCAATCCGGGAACAGTTCCGGCACGAAGTCGAGTTCCGCGTAGGCGGCTTCCCACGGCAGGAAGTTGGACGTGCGCTGCTCGCCGGACGTGCGGATCACCAAATCGCAATCGGGAATATCCGGATTGTACAGATGGTCCGCGATCATCTTCTCCGTCACACGATCGCCGGAGATCTTGCCGTCACGCACCTCACGTGCGATGGCCGCGCAGGCGTCCGCGATTTCGGCGCGGCCACCGTAGTTCAGGCAGAACACCACGTCGATGGTCTTGTTGTTCTTGGTCTTCTCTTGAGCCACTTCCAGCTCGTCGATGACGGATTTCCACAGCTTCGGACGGCGGCCGGACCAGCGCACGCGCACGCCCCACTCGTTCATCTGATCGACACGACGGTGGATGATGTCACGCGAGAAGCCCATAAGGAAACGCACTTCCTGCGGCGAACGCTTCCAATTCTCCGTGGAGAACGTGTACAGAGACAGGTAGCGCACGCCCGCTTCGATGGCGCCGGCGATGGTGTCGAACACCACCGGTTCGGCCGCCTGATGGCCGTCAGTGCGGATGAGTCCGCGCTGCTGGGCCCAACGGCCGTTGCCGTCCATGATCACGCCGACGTGGCGCGGAACCTTGTTCTTTGGAAAATCGGGAATAATCGACGGGTTGGAAAACGGTGCCGCCGGAATGTCAAGGGATTTGTAATCCACGTTCTCAAAAGCCATACCCGCTAATCTAGCAAGCGCATGGAACGAATCGGCCGTTCCAAATAGTATTCGCCCCATTCTTCCACTATTTGGTGGGTTTCCCGTTGAATCGACGCGGCCGCCGGAACACCGTCCAGCTCCCCCCAATCGCCATCGACAAGCGCCGAAAGCCGGCAAATCGCATCCCACGACACCACTTCCGATTCCGGCGTATGGTCAGCGACGCACATCAGGCCGCCGGCGGGAATCGAAAAATACCAGGACAGCGTGGACGAAATCGGCTCGCCGCACACCACGCAGACGCGCAGACGGGGTGTCCAACCAGCGATCGCCAGTGCGCGCAGCACGTACGAATCGCCAATCGTGGACGGCTCGTGCGCATGTTTGGCAAGCGCGTTCAACGCGCCCAATACCAGCCGGTATTGTGCGACCGCAGGCTCCTTTTCCGTGGCGACCAGCTTGTCGGCGGTTTCGCAGATCACGTTCGCCGCCGTATACGCTTGAAAATCGGCGCAAATCGGCCCTGCATACGCGGCGATCGATTCGGCTTGGGACACGACGTCGAGCGAACGACCTTCCGCAATGAGCAGCGCCACGCGCATGAACGGTTCGAGTCGGCCTCCGAAACGCGATTTGGTACGGCGCACGCCTTTCGCGACGGCGCGTACTTTGCCATGGTCACGTGTGAGCAAGGTGAGTATGCGATCGGCTTCGCCGAGTTTGGCGGTGCGCAGCACCACGCCTTCGTCTTGATACAGCGGCATCGCACCTCCTTTTCTTGCCGTTCATCGCATCCTGTTATGCATACGCTCGCCGCACGTGCGCGTTCCGAAATACATTCGCCCCGTCAGTAGATGAACAGCCCCCAGAACGCGAACACCAGCAATACGCAGAACATGGCGGCCACGGTCAGCCAGAACATCACGCGTCCGAACCGCGTGGAAGCCAGCACCGGCTGCCGTCCGCTGACGATTTCGCCGATAGCACCCTTACGTGGCGGCCACTGCGCGATGCCTCGATGGGTTGCCTCTTCGATCAGCCGCATGAACACGCGGGACCATGCCCACACCACGGCGACGCACACGATCTGGATCACCGGCCAGCTCCAATACATCACGCCCGGATTCTCCACTGGGGCACTGCCCCATGCCAGTTTGACCACACCCATGATCACATCGCCAAGGCCGGCGCAGAACAGCACGAACGTGGCCATAGTGGCGATAGTCAACGTGACCAGCGAGTTTTTGAACCCTTGCGCAAGCCCCAGCCGATACCGTCGTCCGTGGGCACGCGCCCAGATCTTACGCATCAGCACGGCGAGCCACAGCACGCCTGCGGCAAGCAGCAGCACTAGCATGCTGGCATGCAACGCGACCAGGTAGATGGTCAGGCCGCGATTGGCTTTGAGGTCCAATGGCACTGCGATTGACTGGTACATTCTGGTGCCGGCCACGCGTTCGCTGGTCTGTTTGAGTCCGTGCGTGGTGCCGACGGCCCAGTCGACCACATCGTCCACGTACGCGTCGGCGAACGGGGTTCCGGAATTGGCTTCGTCGCCGAGCCTCAGCACATGGTTGGCGATGGGGTACGTGCGTATGGTGACGTCCCAGTTGCCGGCCTGGTGAGCCAGATCGACGATTTTCTCCGTGCCTTCCACCTGCGCGGTCATGACGTCTTTCGTGCCATATGCCACCAATGTCGGAATGGCATACGCTTTCGGCGTCAACGTGTCGATGTCGAGGTTGGTGAGTCCGAACAGGGACGCGTCGATATTGAATACGCGGCGGACGATCGACTGGTAGCCGTCATGCGCGCCGACGAGCGCGAAGTCCTGTGCGGCGAGGAAGCCCAGCGAATACCGCGGCTCGTAGACCATCGGACTGAGCAGCACCTGAAAAGCGACGTCCGGATCGCGCTGCAGCAGATACGATGAGATCCATGTGCTTTCGGAAGTGGCGTAGATGCCCACTTTGGAGGCGTCCACCGTATCCATTTTCCGCAGGAGGTTGATGACCTGGTCGTAGATGGCGGCGGAACCCGGGTAGTCGCGATTGGCGTCGTTGGTGGACCAGACCGGCTTGTCAAGCACCGCCGTCACGAATCCCGCCGAAGACAGGTCGGAGGCCATGTCGCCGAAGGAATTGTCGCAGGTGCCATAGCCGGCGCCGTGCATGAAAACCACACCGGGACGTCCGTTCCCAGCCCCTTTCGGTTTGCGGATCAGCACTTTGATGTTCTGTATCTCACCGGTGGAAGGCCGTTTCGCTTTGATGGTGACGTACCGTTTCGCCACCTCGTAATCGCCTTTTTTCGCCAGTTTTTCGCCGGATGGATTGGCGAAGGTCACGGCGGTGTTGGCGTCAAGCGTTTCGATGGTCTGCTCGGTCGGCTCGTAGTTCCATGTGGATGCCGTCAGATTGGCCACGGACACCAGAATGCCCAGCAGCATGATGAAAATAGGCAGGTTGACCATGAGTCGCCGCCCGCGCGTCCACGGTTGATGTTGCGGTTGCGGACGCGCGGGCGATGAAGCCGATTCTTGCCGTAATGATTGGCTGGCGGCTGATGATTGACGTTCCTGCTCTGACACGCCGCTCATTCTACCGGCCTTTGCTGAGAAGCCTGCGATTGCATGCTACCGACGGCACTCTGGAACATGGCTTTCAGCAGTTGCCGTTTTGCGTCACCGGCACGACCACCGGACCGGTGGCGGTGGCAGGCAACTGGCCGTCGGCCTCCATCTGCGCGGCGATCTCCTGCGCCTTGGCGAGCAGGGTTTCCACGATCTGGTCTTCCGGCACGGTCTGGATGACCTTGCCCTTGATGAAAATCTGCCCCTTGCCGTTGCCGGAGGCCACGCCCAAATCGGCTTCGCGAGCCTCGCCCGGACCGTTGACGATGCAGCCCATGACGGCCACGCGAATCGGCGCGGTCACGTCCTTCAACCCTTCGGTCACCGCGTTGGCCAGCTGAATCACGTCCACCTGGGAACGGCCGCAGGACGGGCAGGAGATGATGTCGAACTTACGCGGGCGCAATCCCATGTATTCCAGCAGCTTGCAGCCCACCTTCACTTCCTCCACGGGAGGCGCGGACAGTGAAACGCGGATCGTATCGCCGATGCCTTCGGCCAGCAGCGCGCCGAATGCCAGGCAGCTTTTGATTGTGCCCTGCCAGGTCGGGCCGGCTTCGGTGACGCCCAAATGCAGCGGCCAATCGCCCTTGGAAGCCAACAGACGGTACGTCTGCACCATGGTGACCACATCATGGTGCTTGACGGAAATCTTGAAATCGTGGAAGCCGACGTCTTCGAACATGCGCGCTTCCTTCATCGCGGACGCCACCAGCGCCTCCGGTGTCGGGCCGCCGTATTTGGCGTACAGCTCCTTATCGAGCGAACCGGCGTTCACGCCGATGCGCAGGGAAATGCCCGCATCCGTGGCGGCCTTGCAGATCGAAGGGCCGACCTCGTCGAATTTGCGAATGTTGCCGGGGTTCACGCGCACGGCCGCGCAGCCGGCGTCGATGGCCTGGAACACGTACTTGCTTTGGAAGTGGATGTCCGCAATCACCGGAATCGGCGATTTTTTGACGATTTCCGGCAATGCGTCGGCATCATCCTGGCTTGGCACGGCCACACGCACGATATCGCAGCCGGCCGCGGTCAGTTCCGCGATCTGCTGCAGGGTGGCCGGCACGTCAGCCGTCAGCGTATTGGTCATGGATTGCACTGAAATCGGCGCTCCCCCGCCGACCGGCACCGGGCCGACCATGATGCGGCGGGACTTGCGGCGCGGATGCAGCGGGCTTTCGCTGATGGCCGCGTCACCGGTTTTGCGGAACGGTTTTTCGATTTCTGGCATACGTGATCCTTGCATGTGCGAGGCGCGTTATGCGCCCCGCGATGGTTCTTACGGCTTGTGCTCTTTACTTGTTTATCAGCTTGTCGGCGCGGGCGCGAGCCTCCTGCTCGAGTCGGCTCATTTCCTCCACGGAAGCGAACAGCGGGTTGCCGCGCAGTTCGGCGTCCATCTCGTCAAGCACTTCGCGCACGGTGTCGACGATGCCGAGGTATGGCAGACGGTGTTCGAGGAACGCGTGGACGGCCTGCTCGTTGGCCGCGTTGAGCACGGCCGTATGCTTTTCGGACGATTCGAGGCAGTGCCGGGCCAGGTTCACCGCGGGGAACGCCTCGTTGTCGAGCGGCTCGAACGTCCACGTGGCCGCCTTCGTCCAATCGCATGCGGCGGCGACGTTTCCGAGACGTTCCGGCGCGGACAGGCCGAGGGCGATCGGCAGGCGCATGTCCGGCGGCGAAGCCTGCGCGATGGTGGCGCCGTCGCGGAATTCCACCATGGAATGCACGATGGATTGCGGATGCACGGTCACGTCGATGCGGCTCGGTGGCACATCGAACAGTCGGCTTGCTTCGATGACTTCAAGACCTTTGTTCATCAGCGTGGACGAGTTGATGGTCACGACCGGCCCCATGTTCCATGTGGGGTGGTTCAAGGCCTGTTCCGGCGTGATGTCGGTCATTTGGTCGCGCTTCCAGCCGCGGAACGGACCGCCGGACGCGGTGACGACGAGCTTGGACACTTCGCCGTGCGTGCCGGAACGCAACGACTGCCAGATGGCGGAATGTTCGGAATCGACCGGATTGATCTGCTTGTCGCGTACCTGCGCGCTAAACAGCAGGTGTCCGCCGGCCACCACGGATTCCTTGTTGGCCAATGCCAGCTGGGAGCCTGCCTGCAGTGCCGCGATGGACGGTTCGAGGCCGATGGAGCCGGTGATGCCGTTAAGCACCACGTCGGCGCCGGAGCCTGCCATGGCGATCACCGCGTCAGGGCCGGCTGTGATGTTGACGTTGCCTGCGCCGACCTGTTCCAACGCCTCACGTAGCGCGGGGACGGCTTCCTTGTAGAAGATCGCGACGGTTGGCACATGGAATTTCGCCGCCTGCTGCGCAAGCAGTTCGACATGTGCTCCGCCCGCGGCGAGACCCGTCACGGTGAAGCGGTCGAGATGACGTGAGATGACGTCAAGGCCTTGGGTGCCGATGGATCCGGTGGAGCCCAGAATTACTACGGTTGATGGTTGCATGGGTTATGCGCTGCTCTCCGTATGATATGCCGATGTTCCGGCATTGGTTTGGACTATGTAAGTTTGGACTATGTAAGTTGGGACTGTGTAGTCGAGGCTGTGTAGTTGGGATTGTGTAAACGCGAGAACAGGCTGACGATTCCGCCAGCCTGTTTATTACCGTTGGTTCACTCGAAGGACGGGAACGACAGATCCGGAATATCGAGATTGTCGTCGTTGCCCGACGCCGGGAAAATCGACCTGAAAGCCGGGCTTGGTTCCGGCTTTTTGTCCTCCTGCTGCTTGTCCGCGTCGGGTTCGGCGGACGGTTCAGTTGCCGGGACAACTGCCGGTTCTACGGCAGGTTCAGCCGGAGCGGCCGGCTCGGCCGGAGCCTGTTCAACAACCGGAACCGGAGTGGCCGGAGCGGCCGGTTCAGGCGTGAAGGATGGCGGCACCGAGGCTGCGAGGGAGCTCAGGCTCGTCGAACCGGTGGTGACCTGAGGCAAGTCGGACGCGGACAGGCTCGGAACCTGCGGCGTGAACGTGTTTTCCGTCTGGTTCGTCTCATTGATGGTGTGGGCCAGATGCGCCAACGCGGCCAAAGACGGATCCTGCTGCGGCTCGGGTTCAACCGGAGCCGGCGAGAATGCCGGAGCGGCTGGAGCCTGCGAATCGGTCGCGGTCGGAGCCGGAGCCTTTGGCGCGGCATCTTCCATCGCATCATCGGCAAGCGGATCGAACGCCTGGGTCTCTTCAACGGCGCTCGGCGCGGAAGAAGCGGAATCGGTCTGCGGCTGGAACACCGGCGGAACCACCGGAACCGCAGGCGGAGTGTTCATCGGCGTGGCAGGCACGCTCACCGGGGAGGTGACCGCGGACGTGAAGATCTCATGCTCGGCCTTGTTCAGCGCGTCGAAGGAATCCTCTTCGCTCGGCGTGACGGTTGGCACAGTAGGAAGAACCGGAGCAGCCGGAACCGTGGCGGAAGGAGCTGCGAACAGCGGTGCGATCATCTGGGTTTCGCCAGCTGCGGAATCGCCGGAAGCCGGGGCAACGGACGGTGCGGCCGCGGCCATCGCCTCTTCGGAGGGTTCACCGACGAAATCCGCGACGCGCGCATACGATTCGAGTCGGGTCAGCAACTGCGCGCAGGCGGCCAGATAGTAATCCACCTGACGTTCGTCGTATCCCCTCTTGCCTTTGCGCTGAGTGAAGATCACGTTGCTCAAGGTCTGGGAATTCGTGTCGGCGATCGCCTTGGCGTCCGCTTCACTGACTTCCTCAACACCCAGCTCGCCGGCGGCTTTCGTCAGGCACTTGTCGATCACGCTGTCGACCTGCTTGCGGTCGTAGCTCGGATTTTTGCCCTCGCCCGGCTTGAACCGTTGGCCATGCTCGCGTTCGGCATGCGCGTCGAGCTTCTTGAACAGGTCCTCGGTCTGCGCCTTCCATGCCACACGGCCATGCTGGGAGATTTCCCACGTGGTCTGCTTGTCGACCACGGCACGTTCCAGACGGGCAAGCGCGGCATCCACTTGGGCGATCACATAGCCGCCCTTGACCAGTTCGAAGGAGACGTTCTGAATATCATGCTGGGTGAGTTGCGCGCCCTCACCTTCATACAGCATGTGCGCACGTTCAAGGAAAGCATCCACCTGTTCCGCATCGTAGCCCCACTTTCGCTTCGCGGCATGAGCGATTCCCGATGCGTTCTTCTCGGTTTCAGGTTCCTGTGCCATTGGCGTTCGACCTCCTGCTACACGTATTAACGTCACTACTTTACGTGATTGATTCGACGCAGACGCCGTAAAAGATGAAAATTCAGTGAATCGACACGTGCGGCTCATCGCTCACACGGCGGTTTCGTACCGATCAAGCGGCATCATATCCGCCATGCCGACACACGAGTGCGGCTCATCGCGCGGATACGGTACAGTAGTTCGTTGCGGGCGATTAGCTCAGTTGGTTAGAGCGCCACCTTTACACGGTGGATGTCGGGGGTTCGAATCCCTCATCGCCCACTTTTCGCAACGCCGTGAAAAATCAAGGAATCGCATATCATCCCGCGTAATATCAACGCGCGCACCCGTGTTTTGCCCACATTCCGCCCACGTTTTGTTTGTGTTTTGCCGGAAAGTCCACGTAATAGCGAAATCCCCCAAACCCAATGGACCCGGGGGATTTTCGTATACGCGAGAAAAATCGCGAAAAGTCTTGGTTTACTTGCCCTTGCCGAACGCGCGCAGGTGAATACCGTTCCAATCGGAGCTGACGGTCAGCGGAGTGGCGGCATTCATGCCGGCGGTCTTGGCCGCGGACTGCACGGTGCTGGAGCTTGCGGCACCCGGACGTCCCGGCTTCGGGGTGAGCACCCACAGCGGGCCGTCATCGCCGAGAACCGCATAGGCGTCGACAATGGTGTCGGCTAGTTCGTCCTCGTCATCGCCATCACGCCACCAGATGATCACACCATCGACTGCGGAGTCATAATCCTCGTCGACCAGCTCCTCACCGGTCAGTTCCTCGATCTTGGCGCGGATCGAGTCATCCACATCATCGTCCCACAGCCATTCCTGTACCAGGTCGCCGGCGTGGAAACCGAATTCTTCAGCGTTATCAGATGCCGTTTGATTCACGTTCGTCAATATACCAACACTGCTCGAACATATACGTTACGAACGCCGGAATCGCCCACTTTTCGAGATGAAACGGCGATTTCCGCCTGTATCACGCCTATCTCCTTCCGCCGCACGCTCATTGCTTGACGGTGCATTGCGGCAGTGAACCGCCTTTACCATCGCGGATGGCGACCAGCGCGTCGTACGCCTCATCCAACGTGCCCACCTTCACCACGTGGAGGCCCTGTGGCACATGACCGACCACGTCAGAGCAGTTGGATTCCGGGGCAAGGAACCACGTGGCCCCGTCGCGCTTCGCGCCGATCATCTTCAACCGGATGCCGCCGATCGCGCCAACCTTGCCTTTGGCGTTCATCGTGCCGGTGCCCGCGATGGTCTTCCCGCCGGAAAGCTGTTCTCCGGTCACCTTGTCGATCAGACCGAGCGTGTACATCATGCCCGCGGACGGGCCGCCGATGTCATCAACGTGCATGGACACCTTCATACCGGACACGTCATAACCGTGCGCCTTGAGGAACCGCTTCGCGGCCGTGGCCGCGGCGTTCTGCGATGAGGACATCTCCTTGTTGCTTTCCTTCGCATAGTCCTTGGCGCTTTGTCCGACGGGGAACACGGCCTCCTGCGGAATCACCGTGGCCTTCGGATTGGCCCATGCCAGCAACGCCTGCGCGTTGGTCACAGGATATCCGGGAACGCCTGAGGCGTTGACGGTGACGAGCAGTAGTTTGCCGGAGTCCTTATGCGTCTTCACGCCGGACACGTCGATGACCTGCTTGCCTTCGACTTTTCCGAGCACGTCCTGGGTCGGTCCCGGCTCCTGCACCACGTACGCGCTGGGCGCAATAAGCACCAGCACGCAGAACACGGCCACGATCGGTCCGGCGAGATATCGCCAAGGGCGAACATCGAACCACCGTCCGACCTGACGCCAACGTCGTCTGATACGTGGCAGAAGGCCTTGAGACGACCCGTTACGTGTGCTTTTGGCGTGAACTCGCTGTGTTTCCTGCATATCGGCCATGCCTCCCATACTATGGAAGGCAACGAACTTAACAATCGCATGGAACAAAGGCAGGAAACGGTATGGATGAGAATGCGATCCGCCAGTGGCTTATCGATTGCTTCGGACCGATTCAGGGCGAGATGGCATGGAACCAGCTTTCCAACATGCCGGAAGCCGTACGCGACCAGCTGATGAGTCAGGATCCGAGCACGCTGCCCAAGCCCGAAGAGGTCAAGTCCATGATGCAGGCGTTCACCGCCGGCGGACTCAACACCATGGGAGATATGCAGCAGGCCGTGGAACAGGGGCCGATCAACATCAAACTGGCGAAATCGCTCGCGTTGCAGCAGGCGAATGGTGCCGGATCGGACAGCAGCGTGAACGCCGAAACCGGCGAAATCGCAAGACGTGCCATCAGCGAGGCGAACCTGTGGCTTGATACCGCTTGCGAATTCAACCCGGCGCAAGGCGAGACGCAGCTGCTCACCCGCGCCGGCTGGGTGGAGGACACAATCGACGCGTGGGCGCAGTTCGCCTCCCCCGTGGCCGAATCGATGAACGACGCTCTGGCTTCGATTCTGTCGCAGCGTTTCGGCGACGGCGAAATCCAGACCGAGATTTCCGGGGTTTTCGCAGGCCCCATCGAAATTCCGATTCCGGACGAAATGAAAAATCCGGCGAAGCTGATGCGATTCGTCGGCAACACGTCGTTCGCCATGCAGTTGGGGCGTGCCGCCGGCGACCTGTCCCATGAGGTGCGCGGCAGCTTCGATCAGGGCATCGCGCTGCTGAAGAATCCCGCCGGCGGACTGATCGTGCAGAACGTGACCGAATACGCGAAGTCGCTGGACATCGACGTGAACGAAGTGATGGGCTATCTTGCGCTGCAGGAGCTTGCGCATGCCAGGCTGTTCGCCTCCGTGCCGTGGCTGATGCCCCGCTTCGAGGCGCTGCTGGGCAAATACGCGCGTGGCATCACCATCGACATGGATGCCATGGAGGAGCAGATCCGTGAGGCGGAGTCCATCGATCCGGATTCCATGGCCAGCGCGGTGAACATCACCAAGGTGGCGTTCCCGGACACTCCGGAGCAGAAGCAGGCCATGAAGGCGTTGGAGAATCTGCTTGCCTTGGTGGAGGGCTGGGTGGATGCCGTCGTGTGGCGTGCGGGCATGGCGCATATTCCGCATATCGAACAGCTTCGTGAGATGTTGCTCCGCGAACGCGCCATCGGAGGCCCTGCGGAACGCACGTTCGAAAGCCTGATGGGCATGCAATTGCGCCCCAAGCGCATGCGTGAGGCGGCCGCGCTGTGGGAAAGCATCGGCGCGCAGGAAGGCCCCGAGGCGCGCGACGCGAAATGGTCGCATCCGGATCTACTGCCGCAGTTGCCGGACGAACAGTCCGAGGATAGCTCCAACGAAGAGAACGGCGCCGCATCCGCCACTACCGGTACGGAACAGACCACGGCGCAACAGGATATTCCGGACAGCATCGATTGGGATGCCGAACTGTCCAAGCTGCTCGACGAGGAAGAGCACAAGGGCGATGACGCCGATGGCACGAACGACGCCGACGGTACAGATGACGCCGGCGATACGAACGCTTCCGGCGACCCGCAGTCACCGGAAGAAGCGTGATTTCCTGCGCCCGCGATCGGACCCATCGTCTTCGCGGGCGCGCGCATAGGACACGTCGAGTGTGTCTTCGGCACGCGTGACCGCCACGTACATCAATCGCCGTTCCTCTTCCAGAAGGTCGCCTTCGGGCGGTGAACCGTATGGAATCAGCCCTTCGGAGCACCCGATCAGGAACACGTGTTTGAATTCCAGGCCCTTGGAGGCATGGATGGTGGAGATGGTCACGCCTTTAACGTCGCCGCCTGCGCCAAGTGCTTCCAACATGGCCAAGCGGGTCTGAGCGTCATCCGCGAGCGCGGAGTTCTGCCATCCGCTGTCTCGTTTGACGCGGTAGCGCAGATGTTGTTCGCCCAGTGCCCGGCAGAGGATTTTCTGCTGCGCGTTGACTCGGGTGAGGATGGCGCAGTCGCCCGGAGATGCTCCCTCGTCCACGAGTCTGCGGATGCGTGCAGCCACGCCCCGGGCTTCTTCGAGATCGCTGTTGTAGACGGTTTGCGCGACTCGGCGGCCTTGGTCTCGCTTGGAGTTGAGTTTGAGATAGTCGGCGCGTTGCGGTGAGGCTTCGAGCACGCGGTTGGCGTAGTTGACGATCTGCGGTGTGGAACGGTAGTCGTTGTTGAGTCTGACGTCGGCGGTGAGGGGTCCGAATTCGGAGGCGAAGTTGAGCAGGTTGTAGCTGCTGGCTCCGGCGAACGAGTAGATGGTCTGTGCCGGGTCGCCGACCACGCAGATGTTGCGGTTGTCACCGAGCCATCGGGTGAGCAGCCGATGCTGCAGGGGCGAGACGTCTTGGTATTCGTCGACGGTGAGCCATGTGATGCCGGAGCGGATGCTGGCCGCCACGTCTTCGTCGCTTTCGATGAGGTGGCAGGTGATGAGCAGGATGTCGTCGAAGTCGATTTCGTTGCGATTGGTTTTTTCGGTTTCGTAGGCTTTGTAGACGTCCACGAATTGGCTTGGTTCCAGTCCTGCCGGCGGCTGGTGGTGGATGGCCGCGCAGACGCGTTCATAGTCTTCCGGCGCGATGAGCGAGATTTTGCACCAGTTGATTTCGGCTTGCAGGTTGCGCACGGTGTCGTCGTCCACCTGCTGGGTGGTGACTCGGCGTAGGGAATGTTCCACGATTTCGCGCGGATTGCGTGAGATGAACGGCATGGGCCCTTCGCATACGTCTGGCCAGATCCGACGGAGTTGGTGTAGTGCCGCGGAGTGGAAGGTGGCGGCTTTGACGTCGGATGCGACGTCGAGTTGGGATAGTCTGTTGCGCATTTCCGCGGCCGCTTTGACGGAGAAGGTCACGGCGAGCGTGGCGTGCGGATCCCATGCCTTGATGGCGCATGCGTAGGCGATTCTTCGGGTGACGGTCCGCGTTTTGCCGGCACCTGCGCCGGCGATGATACGGACGGGACCGCGCACGGCGGTCGCCGCCATGCGCTGCGCATCGTCCAGTCCGTCGAGAATCGCTTCCGCTATTGCATCCATATGCTCCATTGTGGCAGATTGCGTGACGATACGGACGCCATCGGCGCGATTAACCGTGAATTCGTGGCAAGTCGCGCCCTTATTAGCCTTCAGTGTGTATTAAGGTTGGAATTGTGACCGAACGAAGCAGATTTATGATGGCCGCCTTGGCGAGCGCGGCGATGCCGAACGCCACCATCGCTGGCACGCGTGACAGCGAGCAGGTCAACGCCACCGACAAGGGGTATGGCATTGATCATGCCGTGGTGCAGGACGCCGCGGGCAAGTTGTATGACACGTTCGCTTCGAACACGCCGAAGGGACGCAAGCGTCTCGCTGGTCGCGTGCGTGCCGCACAGACGTTGATGGGCAACCGCGAGTTGGGCGGATTGGGGTTCGACGTCGATCGCGTTCTGGCGTTCTCCAACGGCGAACAGGAGAGGTCCGTCACAGGAGACGTTTCCGTGATGATCGCCACGCATCATGATGGTCAGGCGCGTCCGCTGACGCTGCTGACGTTGGACGACTGTGCCAGCGTGGGCACCGCGTTGGGCGCGATACACCGTCTCCGTCCGGATTTTCTGCAGGAGGCCGGCTATCCGGTGTTCTCCACGGGGCAGATTCGCGCGCAGCTGACCGCATGGATCAAGCGTTTGCGTCAGGCTGGCCATGTGCCGCAGGAGATCACGACGAGCTGGTCCGACGTTCTTGAAACGGACGGCCTGTGGTCGTTCGCCACTTGTCCGGTGCATGGTGGCCTGTCCGACGGCGATGTGCTGTTCTCGGGCTCGTCGATCACCGCCATCACGAACTGGCAGGATATGCAGGTCAATGATCCGGCACGTGATTTGGCGTGGATTTTCTCCAAACTTGACGAAAACCACCGTAATGCGTTGCTCAGCGCGTATGGACGCATGCTGGGCAATCGTTTGGACGATCTGATCATGCTGCGCGCCAACCTGTGGCTGCAGATGGAACAGGTGGGCGATTTCATCAGCGCGTTGAATCAGGCCGATAGCGTCAAGATCATGCAGTTCAAGGCGCAGGTGGAGCGTTTGGCTCACCAGTTGGGTATGCTCACCGCGAAGAACCATAGGCCGAGCGAGACGCGTCAGGACGAGCAGAAGGCCGGCAACCGTCCGCCGAGCACCATCACCGTGGGCACGTTGCTGGACGAATCGGAACGTCGCAGGCAGGCGGCGGCGCAGCAGAATAACGATGCCGACGCGACCGGCGAACGTCATATCGACGCGACCGATATGGATGATGACAGGACCGGCGATTTCGATGTTACCGGCTCCCAGCCCGTCCGTAAGACGAAGCAGATCGTCGATGACGCCACGGAAGCGTTCGATGTGACTGCCGCCGAACATATCGTCTCCGCCGGCATGGTTTCCGGCAATGCCGATTCGGACGATACGAGCGAACGTGAGGAATCCCCCGTCAGCACGTTCGTTCCGGAGCAGTCCGCGAGGGAGCGTCACGAGTCGTTGCCGTCCAGTTCGACCATTGTGATCAGCACGTTGCAGACCGCCGATGGCAGCGATGACACGAACGAGGAGGAAATTCCTCAAGCCCATAGCGAAGCGGCGACCATGCTCATTCCGCTGCTCGAACGCGATGAGGCCACTATGCAGAAGGCCAAAGCGGAGGTCGACCGGCTGCAGGCCGAGGACGCCACCGATGAGAAACCGCGCGTAGAATAAGCGCATACATTGCAAACGAATTTGCACACGAACACCCTTACAAGGAGCATCATGGATATCGAACTGGGCATTCAGAACGTGGCGCGCACCGTCACCTTCAGCACCGAGCAGAGCGCCGACGAGGTGAACAACGTCATCGCCGAGGCCGTGGAGAATGGCAAGACCATCAACCTGACCGACGACAAGGGCCGTCGCATCGTGGTGCCGGCCGGTTCTCTCGGCTATGCCATCATCGGTTCCGAAACCAAGCACGCCGTCGGCTTCGGCAATCTCTGATCGCCACCTGCAAACGCGTTGGACACGTTCCAAATGAAAAAGACGTCGGACCATATCAGGTTCGACGCCTTTTTCATATTCGATTCATGTATCCGGTTCACGCTTGGAAATTCCATATCCGGATTTCATGCGGCATGTGAGCTGCCGACGCGACCGATCAAATCCACACCCCGATGCAGGATTTCGCGTACAGTGTCGTCGTCGGTAAGGTTCTCGCCCAGACCGTTCGGCTTGCCTTTGCCATGCCAGTCCGAGCCGCCGGTCACCAGCAGATCGTGCCGTGCGGCAATCGTCAGCAATCGTTCCCGCTGTTCCGGAGGATTGCCGCGATGCCATACTTCCAAGCCGTCCAAGCCGTCGGCGATCATCGCGTCAAGCTGCTCGTCGGACAGCAGCCGGCGGTTGCGTTGCGGATCGCCCGCATGCGCGGCGACCACCACACCGCCCGCCCCCTTGACGGCGGCGATGACCTCGTGCGTCGACGGCGACGGCGTGGGAATGTAATACTTGGATTTGGCGCTCACCGCGTCGGCGAACGCGTCGGAACGCGTCTCGTACACGCCCGCCGCGACCAGCGCGTCGGCGATGTGCGGACGGCCGATTGTGGTGCGCTCCCCTTCCTTCACTTGGGCGAGCACATCGTCCCACGTAATCGGAAAATCCTGCGACAGCCGCTCAACCATGCGTTTCGTACGCCGCAATCGCGCCGCACGCGTGTTGGCGAACATGCTGGAAATATGCTCGTTGGACGGATCATATTGGAAGGCGAGCATGTGCACGGACACATCTTCGTCGACGGCGGTGATTTCCGTGCCCAGCAGCAACGGCAAACCGATTTCCTCCGAGGCTTCCGTCGCCTCGCCCCAGCCGGCGGTGGTGTCATGGTCGGCAATCGCCACACCATGCAAGCCAAGCTTCCTTGCCTGCTCCACCAGCGTGCGCGGCGTCTCCGTACCGTCGGAAAAGACGGTATGGCAATGAATATCCCAACCTTGTGCGGGTGGTTCCGCGTAACTCACGTGACTCATATGACTATCGTAAGCTCGAATCCGCGGTTTTTCGCGTAGACTGAGACATGACAACGTTTGTATTTTGATTTTCCAAGGATTGACGATGAGCGATTTTGAAGGCCAGGCCGCTGTGGACGCAGCCGATGACGAAACGAGCGTCGGCACAGCCGTCGCCATGGACGACGACTACACGAAGCCGCGCGGGTGGCGTCACGGCGCAACGTGGACGTATCTGATCATGCTGCTCGCTTCGGCGGTGGCATTGCTCGTATCGTTCATTCTGTCGGCGGACACGCTGAAAATGGCACGCAATCCCGGGCAGAAGCTCAACTGCGATGTGAACGCCGTGCTGTCCTGTTCCACGGTGGCCGAATCCTGGCAGGCGGAGATCGTGAAGTTCGCCGGATTGAGCTTTCCGAACGCGTTCTTCGGCATTGCCGCCGAATCGGTGTTCGTGACGATCGCGGTGATCGGACTGGCCAAGGTGGCCGTGCCGCGTTGGTTCGCGCTGTGCACATGGCTTGGAGGCCTTGCCGCGTTGGCGTACTCGTATTGGCTGACCACGCAGTCGCTGTTCGTCATCAACGCGATGTGCCCGTGGTGCCTGGTGCTGATGTTCTCCACCACCGTGCAGTTCATGGCGTTGTCGCATGCCACGGTGGCCGTGCAGGATATGCCGTCCGGTCATGCTGGATTGCGCAAGTATTACCGGCTGAATTTCGATCTGATGGTCGATGTGGTGTGGATTGTGGCGTTGATTGTGGTCATTCTCGTCAAGGACGGCCCGATGCTGTTCGCCTGATACGGTTTGCATCGAGCCTTTTACGATGAAGGCCGACCCTGCGGGGCCGGCCTTTTGCCTATCCGCTTTTCGTTTGCTGCCGCAGCGGTTACAGCAGTTCGATTTTGCCCACGATGGTGGCGCTGCCGGTAAGCTTCACGTCTTCGTCGGTCACGTCGACGCGCAAGGTGCCGCCACGTACGGTGATGGTCCAATGGTCGATGCCGGTTTTGGCGCGCAACGTGATGGCGGTGGCGCATAGGCCCGTGCCGCACGACAGGGTTTCGCCGCAACCGCGTTCGTTGACGCGCATGGTGGCCTCGCCCGCATCGTCGCCTTCGCTTTGCTCGTCGATGCGCACGAACTCCACGTTCTGGTCCGACGGAATCTCGGGCGCGACGACCGGCTTGGTGACCAGATCAAGGTCTTCGACGTTCGGCAGGCTGGCGAACGCGTCTTCAAGCACGGCCACGACGTGCGGATTGCCCATGTCCACGAACGTGCCGCGCGCGGAACCGGACGTGCCCGGAATGGTCACTTCGTAACCGTCGACGTCGCCACGCTTCCATGCGCCCATCTCCACTTGGAACACGTCCTTGCCAAGGCCCGGCACATCGCCGAGCGAAGTCAGGACCTTCACGCCGGCGCGGGTGCCGAGATGGAATGGCTTGCCGCCCGGCTGGTCGGCGATGCCCTGCCGCTGCGCGAACAAGGTGATCGCACGTGTGCCGTTGCCGCACATCTCGGCCAGCGAGCCGTCCGCGTTGCGGTAGTCCATGAACCAGTCCGCATCGCCCGCCGCGCAATCGGCGATCTGCCTTTCGTTCACATCGGACACCGCCTGCGGATGCGCCAGACGGATCAGGCCGTCGCCGCCGATGCCGAAATGGCGGTCGCACAGGAATCGCACTTCATCGGCGGTCGGCTCGTGCGTACCGTCTTCGTCGAGATACACCACGAAATCGTTGCCGGTGGCGTGCGCTTTGTAAACAATGCTTGGAATGCTCATACCAGTTCACTCTACACGCGGTAGGCTATTGAAAGCGTTTGGCGTATGCGCCTGCGGGCGTATGCGCGATGGCAAAGGAGGACGTATGGCTTCAACGGCACCTATCGGCGTTTTCGATTCCGGTTTGGGGGGCATTTCCGTGGCGCGTGAGATCCGCCGCGACATGCCGAACGAGCATGTGCTGTATTTCGGCGACTCCGCGAACGCTCCGTACGGCACGAAATCGCCCGAACAGGTGCGCGAACTGTCCGACGTCATTGTGAAACGATTCGTGGAACAAGGCGTGAAAGCGGTCGTGATCGCCTGCAATACCGCCACTTCCGCCGCAGCCAACGAACTGCGCGACACATACGACATTCCGATCATCGGCATGGAGCCGGCATTGAAGGTGGCTTGCGACCGTGGTCACGGCAAGCGTCAGCACGTCATCGTGGCCGCCACTCCCCTGACGTTGCGTGAACGCAAGTTCGCCGTGCTGATGGACCGGTTCAAGGCCGACCATACGATTTTTCCGGAGCCCTGCCCCGGTTTGGTGGAGATCGTGGAGCATGGGCAGCTTGACGACCATGATGTGGTGATGCGCACGCTGCACCAGTATTTCGACCAATACGATCTGTCCACGATCGACTCCGTTGTGCTCGGCTGCACGCATTTCGTGTTCTACCGCGATTATTTCCGCGAACTGCTGCCTGATACGGCGGCGATCATCGACGGCAATGAAGGTACCGTGCGTCACCTTGGCGTGGTGCTCGAATCGTTGGGCAAGCTCGCTCCGGAAGACGCGGAAGGCGGCATCGAGCTGGCCAATTCCGACACTTCCGCACGAATCGCGCAGTTGGCGCAGTCGCTGCTTGATCGCTGAGCGCGAATGTCCCGACAGACCGCGTAAAGTCGAATGAAACCCGGCAAAAGGGACGGACTTGCGAAAGGACGGGCGCATATGGCCAACAGGACAGCGATGATCGACGTCGGCGGCGGTTTCCGCGCGATTTACGGCGCGGGCGTGATGGACCGCATGCTGGAGGACGGCATGCATGTCGACCATTGCTATGGTGTTTCCGCCGGCAGCGCCAATATGGTTTCCTACATTTCCGGACAGCACGGGCGAAACCACACGTTCTACACGCAGTACGCGTTCCGTAAGGAATACGCGAGCTTCGACAGCTATGTGAAGAACCACAATTACGCGAACCTCGATTATGTGTACAGCACGCTGAGCAACCACGATGGCGAGAATCCGGTGGATTACGAGGCGTTTGCGGCGAATCCGACCGAATTCACCGTGGTGGCCTGCAATGCGGACGACGGCTCCACGAAGTATTTCGACAAGTCGGATGTGGGCTACGACAATTACGACATCATGAAGGCGTCGTCGGCGGTGCCGGTGGCGTGCGAACCGTATGTGATCGACGGCGTCCCGTATTACGACGGGGGCATCGTTGATCCGATTCCGGTGCAGAAGGCCATCGATGACGGCTATGACCGCATCGTGGTGATTCTCACCCGTCCGAAAGACACCGTACGCGAACAGAAGAAGGACATCGGCCCGGCCACGATCCTGAAGCGCACGCACCCGGAGGCCGCGGAAAAGCTGATGAACCGCTATCAGACGTACAACGACGAGGTGGCGTTGGCCAAGGAATACGAGAAGGATGGCCGTGTGCTCATCCTCGCGCCGGAAAGCATGTACGGCTTGAACACGCTGAGCAAGTCGTTCGAAGGTCTGGAACGCATGTACCGCGCCGGATATGCGGCGGCGGCCGCGATTCCAGCGTTCCTGGAAAGCTGAAATCCGTTCTTCCGCAGCGCTGTCATGCGTTTCCAACGGCCCTAACGGCAACCGTATGACAGTGATCGCATGACAGCAATCGCACATACGACGATTACATGGCAGCCGTCATATGTGCGTTACGGCATCGCAACACGCGTAACCGGGCGGCGGCTATGCTGGAACGCATGGAAAAGCAGAATCGTATTTTTTCCGGCTTTGATGCCGATGCCATCGATCGCACCACCGCCGCAGATCTGGCCGAAGTCGGTTCCGACAAGTGGACCCGCTACCCCGGCTGTATCGGCGCGTTCATCGCGGAAATGGACTACGGCCTGGCGCCGTGCATCCAGCAGGCCATCGACAGCGCCTGCGACCATTGCAAACTCGGTTACATTCCCGAACCGTGGAAGCGCCGCGTGGCCGAGGCGTGCGCCGGCTGGCAGAAAAGCCACTACGGCTGGGACGTGGATCCGGACATCATCCGCGTGGTGCCGGACGTGTTGGAAGCGTACGAGATCTTCCTGCGCGAGCTGGTCGGCGCCGGCAATGCCGTGGTCGTGCCGACGCCCGCGTACATGCCGTTCCTGAGCGTGCCGAAGCTGTACGACGTCGACGTGATCGAAATCGAAATGCTTCAGGGAACCGACGAAACGACCGGCGAGCGCGAATGGCTGTTCGATTTCGACGCCATCGAACGCGCGTTCGCGGCTGGCTGCCATGCGTTCGTGCTGTGCAATCCGCACAATCCGATCGGCAAGGTGCTTACGTTGGCCGAGGAGCAGCGGCTGTGCGAGCTGGCGGAACGGTACGACGTGCGTATTTTCAATGATGAGATTCACGCGCCGTTCGTGTTCGAGGGGCGTCATATTCCGTATCCGACCATCAGCGAGGCGGCCGCGCGGCAGTCTATGACCGCCACCAGCGCGTCGAAGTCGTTCAACATTCCGGGTACGAAGTGCGCGCAGGTGCTGCTGACGAATCCGGCGGACCGTGAGATGTGGGCGGAACGTGCGGAGTGGAGCGAGCATCAGACCGCCACGATCGGTGCGATCGCCACCACCACCGCCTACAACGAGGGCGATCCGTGGTTCCAGGACGCGCTTTCCTACGTGCGACGCAATCTTGGGTTGTTCGATGAGCAGATGAGCACGCGGTTCTCGGGCGTTGGCTATATTCGCCCACGCGGCACGTATATCGCATGGCTGGATTTCGGCCCGCTCGGCATTGACGATCCGGCCGCGTATTTCCTTGAGAAGGCGAAGGTGGCGCTGACCGACGGCCGTTCGTGCGGCCGTGCGGGAGCCGGCTGCGCGCGTGTGAACATGGCGATGCCGTATCCGCTGCTGGAGGATTGCCTCAACCGCATGCATGACGCGTTGCAGGCGGACGGTTTGCTTTAAAGTTTTCCGTCTTTCGTGTGTGACCGACGCTATGGTCGGCCACACACGCCATATTGCGGGAAAAGCCGCCGAATCATTGCGATTGCAACGGTTGCGCTATGGGCGAATAGCAGCATGTTACGATGGCCGCACACCACCGTCGGTGGACGCGCGACGCGAATCCAGCGTATGCGTTTCATTGAGAAGAAGGCTTTACGAATATGCGATTCCCCTACAGCGGCAACGGCACATGGACGCCCGACTACCACTGCGGTTTCATTGATGCCGTCAAACGTTTTTTCATCGGCTACATGGAGTTTCGGGGGCGTTCCAGCAGACGCGAGTTCTGGCTCGCCATGCTGTTCTTCATTCCGGTCAGCGTGCTGATATTCCTTATTCCGGCTGCCGGAACGGTGTCCGGAATACTGTGGATGCTGGCCACCATGGTGCCGATCATGGCCATCTCCTTCAGAAGGCTGCATGATGCCAACCGCACCGGCTGGTGGTTTCTGCTTGGGCATGTCGGCACCATTCTGGCCCTTGCGATGCTGGTCGTCATTGCGTTCGGCCTGGTCATCATCGAAATCGGCATGATCATGGTCATCCCCCACGAGCCACCGAAACTCGACTTTCATGACCCGAACAGCTTCCCGGGAATGCTGCTCACGCTGTTCTATGTCAGCCTCGGCATGGCCGGCATCTCGCTGATCATCCAAGCATTCCTGTACTCGCTGCCCAGCAAGCCCGAGGGCGTCCGCTTCGACTGATGTTCTCAGCGGCATCCCGCCCCTCTTCCCTCCCTGCATTACCCTCTTAGCCCTTTTGTATGGAAACGTTCCATCTCACATTGAGACAGAGCAGTGAGCTCGGTTAACAAAACTCCTATAATCACGTCTATTGTCTTTCCGCCGTCATAAGCGACGGAATGTCAACATCAGAGGAGAAAACAATGAAGAGAAACATGCTCCACCGCCTGGTCGCCATGGCCGCGGCGGGAACCATGCTGATGTCGGTCGCCGCGTGCGGCTCGTCATCCGATGACAACGCCGCCACCAGCAATTCCAGCGACACCTCGCTGATTTCCGTGAACAACAGCGAGCCGCAGAACGGTCTGATTCCGAGCGACACCAACGAAATGGGCGGCGGCAAGGTCATCCGCTACCTGTTCGAAGGTCTGGTGAGCTTCGACGCGAAGGGCAAGCAACATCTCGAAGTCGCCGAGAGTATCACCCCGAACGAGGACGCCACCAAGTACACGATCAAACTGAAGAAGGGTTGGAAGTTCACCAACGGCGAGGCAGTAACCGCCCATTCCTTCGCCGACACCTGGAGTTTCGCCGCCAATGTGAAGAACGCGCAGAAGACCTCGAGCCGCTTCTCCACCATCAAGGGCTATGACGAGCTGCAGGATCCGAACGTCGATCCGAAGGCCACACTTTCCGGTCTTTCCACCCCGGACGACTACACGCTGGTCGTCGAGCTGAACAAGCCTGATTCCGTGTTCCCGACCAAGCTCGCGCACCAATCCATGTTCCCGCTGCCGAGCGTGGCATTTAAGGACATCAAGAAGTTCGGTCAGGCTCCGATTGGCAATGGTCCGTACAAGTTCAAGTCCTGGTCGCATGACAAGAACATCATCATCGTGCCGAACAAGGATTATAAGGGCAGCCGCAAGGTATCCAACAACGGCATCGAATACCGCGTCTATACGAATGAGGATTCCGCTTACTCCGACGTGCTGTCCGGCAACCTCGACGTGATGGATCAGATTCCACAGTCCGCGGTGAAGACCTTCCGTCAGGATTCCAGCGTGATCGCCTACAGCCAGGCAGGATCCTCATTCCAGTCCTTCGTCATTCCGGAACGTCTTGAGCATTTCGGCAACGACGAGGAAGGCCAATTGCGTCGTCAGGCCATTTCCATGGCCATCAACCGCGACCAGATCGTCAAGAAGGTTTACAACAACACGAAGACCCCGGCCACCGATTTCACTTCACCGCTCGTCCCCGAATATGTGAAGAAGCTGGAGAAGAACGGCGACAACCTGAAGTACAACGCTTCCAAGGCCAAGGAACTGTGGAAGAAAGCCAATGCCATCAAGCCATGGTCCGGCAACTTCCGAATCGCCTATAATGCCGATGGCGGCCATAAGGAATGGGTCGATGCCGTGTGCAACCAGATCAAGAACACACTCGACATCGACGCCGCTGGCGAGCCGTACGCCACGTTCAGCGACGTGCGTAACCAGGTGACCAACCGCACCATCAAAACCGCGTTCCGTGCCGGCTGGATGCTGGATTACCCGTCCGCTGAAGATTATCTCAATCCGCTATATGCCTCCAGCTCCGCTGACGGTCATGGTTCGAACGATGGTGATTACAAGAGCGCGGAATTCGACAAGCTCCTGAACGCCGCGCTCGCCCAGACCGACGTAAAGAAGCGAACCGAGGACTTCACCAAGGCGCAGGAAGTGCTGGCCAAGGATCTTCCGGTGATTCCGCTGTGGAACGACAACGTCGCCGCCGCGTCCGCGACGAACGTGAAGAACGTGTCGTTCGACTACACCAACCTGCCTACCTACAACACCATCACCAAGTGACGGCTTCGTTGTGACGTTTTGCTGCCAATCGGCAACGAAAAACGAGTGGGGGTTCGAATCCTTAATGGATTCGAACCCCCACTCGGCGTTTTGCAGCCGTTTCGTTTATTTGCTTGCGGCGTCAAACCTATGGCGTCAGCTCTGCACGTAGCTGCCCTTCGGGGACTTCCAACCGCAGTTCATCATCTCGCTGTTGAACACCATCGCACCGTCGCCATGGGCGGGGACGACGATCATGCCACCGTCGCCGTGGTGACGGGCCACACCGTCCAGCGCGGCCTTCGCAGCCTCGACCGGATCTTCCTTGGCATACAGCACACGGTCAGAAACCTGGTGCGCGGCGACTTCCTTGACGAACGCCTCACCGATGCCGGTGCAGGAGATCGCAACGGAATCGTTGTTGGCGTAGGTGCCGCAACCCGGCAGTGGCGAATCGCCAACACGGCCCGGCATCTGGTTGGTGATGCCGCCAGTGGAGGTGCCGGCTGCGATATTGCCGGACGCGTCACGTGCGACGGCGCCGATGGTGCCATGCTTCTCCCATTCGTCGCCATTGGACTGCGCCTCACGCAGGGATTCCTGACGGGCCGGGGTGATGAAGTACTCGCTGTCGCACAGTTCGATGCCCCACTCCTTGAGCAGGTTATCGCCCGGCTTGGCGAACATGACGTGCTTGGTCTTCTCCTTGATGGCGCGCGCCACATTGATCGGGTTCTTGGACGTGGTCAGACCGCATGCGGAGCCGACTTCGCCGTCAACGCCAGTCATCAGGCAGGAATCCATGGACACGATGCCTTCGCTCGTCAACGCGGCACCACGGCCAGCATTGAATTCGGGAGCATCCTCCATGACACGAATGGCCGCGCAGACGGCATCCTCGGCCGGAGCGCCCTGTTCCAGCAGCGCATAGCCGGCTTCAAGGGCCCTGTTCAGATCCTGCTCCACCTGGGCGCGACGTTCCGGCGTGTCCTTCTTGCCGCGATTGCCAGCGCCTGCGTGGATCACCAGAAGGATCCCATCCGGATCAGCCTGGGCAACCCGGACCGTCGACTGCGGCAATGCTGCTTCGTTTGTTGACATCTTCTCTCCTTCAGATATCTCGCTTATGTTTGACATTCGCAGATATCTTACGCCGGTGGCGGCAACGAAGCGCCCGACATGCGCAAAAGCGATGCCGTCGCGCCGTTACGCAATCAAAAACATATCGAAGCGCGACTGCGTCCTTTCTTACGTTTCATACTTTTGCAAATCGCAATCTCGTATTTCATGATGCTCCTCCGTTGGTAGTGCCAGTATGTGTCAAGCGCATCGTTCCCCGGACAAAATCACGTTCTTAAGCAAAGCCACGCTTGTAAATCGGAAACACAAGTCGTTGTGGCCCCTACGGATTCATGTATATCGAAATGGCTGAAATTATTATCCATCGCAAAAACTCTCGTAAGCAACACCTATCGAGATAAATGTAGCTTATTTTAACGTTAGCTACACTTATGCGGATAAGTGTAGCTAACGCACATGCGATGCGACTGATAGATTGGCAATAAATGGAAACAACAAGCCATTTCGCCCAGCTCTATATGCTATCGGAACGAATTGCGTTTGAAATCGTTGTTCTCCCATATGAGTAGACCGATGGTCGCTGGGACTATCTCACCATCTGCCGCTTTTATCTCAGACACGTCGACTAGGCGGACCTATCACAGCAAGCCGGCATGGTAGACAACCGCATGGAAAGGATGGACATCATTGTGAAAGCACGGGCATCCCTTGGATGTCGGAGTCCACTACCGTTTTGAGGATGTCGCGAATCAGGTCCATGTCACGGCGTATCGGATCTCTTTTCGATTAGACCGGCATATTCTTCTTTGTCTTCGTCGTCGAGCAGCGCATAGGCGTCAAGCAAGACGTCTTTGGGGGACGGCGATGTTATTTTCGAGGATGTCTGCTATTAGCCAGCTCAGCGAGTAGTATGGTTCTCCTGCATTAAAGCCATCATCGAGGGATTGGACTTGGCCATCGGGAAGAGAATCGCAATAGGGTCTCAACTGTCGGTAGGCTGCCGCCACTTGCCGATCCAGGGGCCATAACCTTTCCCTTTCCTGTGTGGTGGTCAGATGGCCGGTGTAAATGCGAAAACGTTTCTCTTTGCCGTGTCTTTTCTGCAACCATACGCGGATTAGTTCTTCTTCCACGATTCTATAGCGAGTTTGCCTGTTCTCATCAGCCCGTTTGATGTAATCCGGATCGGCCACCCCTAAATAAAACGCCCATTTCGCTTTCATTTCATCCCAATCGTCTAGGAAATGTATATTCCCTTCGACGCGAATATCAATCCCATATCTTTCGAAAATATGATTCCGAGCCTTGAAATAGGCATAGCCGCGAGTGGTCTAGGTCATTGATCTGACAGGCTTCTGAAACAAGACCCTGCTCGTGGAGGCGCAGACCGGCGTGGTCTAGGTCATTGATCTGACAGGCTTCTGAAACTCCAACCTCTCACTTTCGTGACCGAGGTCAGTGGTCTAGGTCATTGATCTGACAGGCTTCTGAAACATGGATTCGGAGAGCGTCACGTCCACCGTGGTGGTCTAGGTCATTGATCTGACAGGCTTCTGAAACGAGGAGATGGCAGATGGCATCGAAGACGAAGTGGTCTAGGTCATTGATCTGACAGGCTTCTGAAACAGGGTAAACGGCTTACCATCGGCTTTCCCTGTGGTCTAGGTCATTGATCTGACAGGCTTCTGAAACTACCGTCCCTCATGGTTGACCATAAATCCGGAGGTCTAGGTCATTGATCTGACAGGCTTCTGAAACATTATCGGCGTGGTGTCCACGCACAATATCGAGGTCTAGGTCATTGATCTGACAGGCTTCTGAAACTTCGAGTGGGAGGAGATTCACGACATCCTCGAGGTCTAGGTCATTGATCTGACAGGCTTCTGAAACCGTGGCCCAGGTGCACAGGAGGATCGTGCCAGGTCTAGGTCATTGATCTGACAGGCTTCTGAAACACTCATTGCGTTGAATCGCGCCATGCTGGAGTGGTCTAGGTCATTGATCTGACAGGCTTCTGAAACAACCTGAAATACAAGTGTTCCTATGATGTGGTGGTCTAGGTCATTGATCTGACAGGCTTCTGAAACCTATGTGGTTGGGACAGTCGAAGCGGGTTTGTGGTCTAGGTCATTGATCTGACAGGCTTCTGAAACCGTGGAAAAACCCACCGTCACACCAGGAACGTGGTCTAGGTCATTGATCTGACAGGCTTCTGAAACCGAGGATGGACGTTTTGGCGCTTTCGACCGGTGGTCTAGGTCATTGATCTGACAGGCTTCTGAAACTTCCGCGTATTCCAGATGTTGAACGATTCGGTGGTCTAGGTCATTGATCTGACAGGCTTCTGAAACTACATGCGGACGGTTGCGTTGCAACGTGTGGTGGTCTAGGTCATTGATCTGACAGGCTTCTGAAACAAAGCGTACGTTGGATTAACGGCGCTGTCAGTGGTCTAGGTCATTGATCTGACAGGCTTCTGAAACCCGGCACACAGGCTCAGACGCCGACGTTCCGTGGTCTAGGTCATTGATCTGACAGGCTTCTGAAACCGATAGCCTTGGAGCTTCCTGAACAGTTCATGAGAACTGAACATAATCTCCATCAACATAATGGCTTCTTCCTTCTGTCAGGGTAACCCTTTTGTTGCAGCATTCCAGGTCAAGAAGCTGCATACCATTTTTTAATAGGTCTCTATGTAAATAAATCAATTGGTCGTTATTACAATATTGAGTTGTATGAAGCGTCACAAGCATCCTGTTCTCAGCAAGAGCACCGGCAGTATCAACCACCATCTGAATTTTATCAAATAGGGAACCCACAGAGCTCACATCAACACGTAATTTTGCCATTGAAATCGCAGTTTTCAAATCCAGCGAAGAAGAAATTTCCAGAGGCAAATCATCATCCCATATTTCATCTTGAATAAGCGTTTTTAACTCTGCCTGCAACTCAAGCACTCTAGTTAATTTATCAACATCAAATTCATCTATTATTTTCTTAATTGCCGCTTTTTGGAATAGTGCATTGTAGTCAACAATATCAGCGCAATCCCCAACATACAATATTGATTTTGTTAAGACCGCGGTCTTACTCCCATCTCCCAGAACCACGTCATCACCAAACCCCTGTAGGCCCTCCACAAATTTAAACAAAAGTTCTGGCGACGATAATCCCAATACATTCAGCCCTAATTCAAGAGGCATCACATCGAGCGGATACATGACAATGCTATCAATCATATAATCACTGTCCGTTCATCCGAATTTCTTACATCCTCAATTCGATTTCCTAAAAGAAATTTGATTGAAGCATATTGCTTTTCCGTAATAATCAGTGACTGCACCAAACCTTCTTCAGGAACAAAACTCGCCACACGGCCTTCAAGAAAACCAGCCGATTCACGAGTGGTAGCGATTCTAGAATATACTGATTCTTGAACCATAATGAAACCTTCTCGCAACAGATTCTTTCGAAAAGTTGCGTATGCCTTACGCTCTGCTACTGTTTTCACAGGCAAATCAAAGAATATCAAAACCCTCATAACCCTATACCTCATCAATAAACCCCAATTCTGGCAATCTGCCATCTCCTGATAGGTAATGGAATGCATCGCGAACAAAAATATTGATCAATTGCGTCAAACAAGTTCCAAATTCAGGCAAATCAGTGCGCAACAGCCGTATAAGCTCATTCTTCACTTCTGAGTTCAGAGTTTGTTCCCTTAGCTCAAATACTTTTGCATCAACAAATGGCCGAAAAGGCTCCATAAGGTCACAAGCAAGATTAAAAGGATTCTTCTCGCTATCATGATGGATGCCGAATTCAGTTAAATAGCCAAATTCTGCTATCTTTCGAGCGACTTCAGACATCACTAACGAATAGCCGTAATTTAACAATCCATTCGTTTCATTACTATCATCTGAGCGAACAAATTCATAGGTAAACAGTCTTGGAAAATACATATGAGCCGCGACCGCTTCACGGTTATCCGAATCTCCCGGCTGAACAGACGTGATTAATGTTTTCATCTTTTCTATATCAGGGAAAGCGCACTTTTCCTTTAATACGAAAATCTGATGAGCTATCTTTTCTTGCACGATTCGTTGCCATAATATGTTCTTTCGTTCTTCCGCCCAACCCATTTGTTGCACAATGCATACTCGTCTAGAGGATTCAGTTTCGTATGGGTTTGTTTCACCAATTGGGAGATGTTTATCATTGCAAAACACCACTTTGATATCCCGCTCAAGAAGAGATGCCATAGCGCTTGTGGTGATTACAGCTTGCGTTGTAGCAAACAGCACCATTCCAATATCATCGATTGGAATCTGAACAGTATCATCATCCGTTTGCACAACAAGCAAGTTCATCTTCATCGAAACTTTGCAATGTTGCGTCACTACAATATTCCGCCACGCCATACTCACTCCATCGTGGTTGTGGTATTCTGTTAAAGGATTGTTTGGTCGCAATCCGATTGTCTAGGTCGTTGACCTGACAGGCATATATTGAAATAAAGCAAGGTTTTTATAACCGAGCTTCAGAAGGATTAATGCCTTGCCTTATGGCTTTGGGCTTCCGGCAATGCCGGAAGCCCTTTTCATTTATTCAGCCTTTTTCAGTTCTGCAATAGTAATTTTCGTTTCAAATAGTCCAGACGGAGATTGAAAAACAAATTCGTCATCATCGGAGAAAGATACACTTCTAACACGTTTCCACTCGCTGGGGAGGCCAACCAACGAAAGGTTTGCACGACCAGGATCAGCATGAAGCGCGACAACAATCATCCCTAAAACATCCAACTGCTTGTCCAAATCAAGCTTCTCAAATTTAGTCCGCGCCTTAGCTAGCGTACTTTCTTCAACCCTGTGAAGCGGATAATGTTTATTTACCGCGTCGAATAATGCATCCCAAATTTGCATTATGTCTATTGAGCTTTTAGAAGTCCCACACTTCAGATAATCATCCAAGGCATTATATACATCACAATCCAGCCACAACTGTCGAGCATTATTCAATTCAGTAGCAGACTTTATTGTCATGCATGCCCCTTTATAGTGAATAAGCTGCATTGACGGAATATGTCGAAGCAAAATTTTCGCTTTTGCATATTCAGGCTTTTTTGCCACCAGTACTTTCTTCAATGCTTCATCCGAAGGGCAATCTCCCAACATCGAGTACTCCTGCATCGTGATGTTCACAAGACGTACTTTTCCCTTTAATTCGACAAGAATCGAATAAACCACCTTTGCGCTGGAGAAACCACCATACAAAGACGTATCGGCTTTATTTTTATCGAAAGCAATACCGTCATGCCCTTCTTTAACCGCAGCTCCATATCGCGTTTCGTTATATAGAGCGCCAAAACTATCCCCCACCTTCTGAGTGACAAGCATCTTACGATAATTCATCACTCTTCGGAGATAATCTTTATCAGCCTCACTCCACGCAATCTCACCAGTCTTAGGATTGATACGCTTATTTTCATCCGCCGAAGCCATAGAGCCGACAATAAAACCGAAGGCTTTACCGTGTTTACGGTCCCCCGCCTTCAATTTCTCACGATATCCTCTCAGGTAGTCCTGAAGATAGATATTATATGCATTCGCCGCTCCATCAGAAACTGCACCATTATCAAAGAAACCTCTGTTAACAGCAAACTGCCCAGCTACACCAAGACATAATGCATCCTGAGCATGGTGATAATCATTAATATCACGATTCTTATGTTCAAACCCGAGATATTGGCGCATCTCCTTGGTCAATTCGGAATTAAGTCCAATCACAGCAGAGCTATTTCCATACCTCCGCCGCATCAAAGTCGCCACATTCTTCATAATCTGACGAGTCTCTACCAGCGATCGCTCGACAAAACGCTCTTTCTCATGTCTACCGAAATCATTTTGTCGTACCAAACGTTCAAATTTAGTCTGGGAAATCAACCTATTATCCAACAGTTCCTGCCAAAAGCCTCTTCTTGCTTCTACTAGTTCCGGCAAATATGCAAAAGAGTCTGTTTTACGCGCATTGGCCGCACGGGACACAAGTACTCGATTGTCCAGGGAATCATTCTGCGTTACAGCTTGGGGAATAATATGATCGATATCGTAATCAGACGATAGCCTGTCGATATCCAGCTCTTCGCCCGTATACATATCCTTACCAAGCTGTGTGTAGTACAAGAACCAACGATCATCCTGAAGTCCTTTATCGTCGCTTGCCTCCAAGCGATCATAAATGTCACTGAATTCCTTTCTCAATCCAGCATTCTTGTACAACTCCAGCAAGCGATTCTTTCGAGAAGTGGTTCGCACGCTTGCCTGAATATCTCCGGCCAATTCTAGGAATATTCTCGATGGCTTCTTTCCAACGGCCTTAGAGATATCATCAATGAGTCGAACGGATTGGATGATTCCTCGTTTCACTTTCGGAGATACGTGAAGCTCGTCAACCATTGACTCCAACGATTGCTTTTTATCCGCTCCAAGATTCTGCTCATCAATCCATTCAGGAAAACCATAATTTTTATCAGTAATAATTTCCATAAAATTACGATCTTCAAAACGCATAATCTCAATGATGCTATGCTTCTGAGGGGCAAAATCATCACCAATCTTGCATTCGCCGACCTTGGTCGTAAGCAACTTCCTTGAAAGCTTGCCCCATCCCGTGTAGTGAGTCCTTGCCAACAATTCGCAATCACTATCGGACAGTCCATCAAGCATGCGCAACTGATGCAGTAAAGTCTCTTTATCCTCAAACACAGTCTGGAGCTCGATTATCTGCTCCATAAGCTCTGAATCTTTATTCACCCGTTCTGCGCCGAAAATACGGCACAGTTTTCCATATGATGACATAGAGCTCATAAACTTTGACTCGCTCGCCAAACCAGACAGCTCATAGGTACGGCCATACTCTTTGCGGAGCAGATTTTCCGCAGCCTTTTTGGTGACTACACCGCCTTTCATAAACAAGTTACGAATCAGCAGCGTCTTTTCTTCTCGACCAAGTCGTTGACGACGACGGTTTTCCCATCGGTTGCCCGAACGAACCGATAAACGGACATTATTTAGTTCGTTAAGAACTTCATACTCCTGATACAACATGGAGTTCTTCGGCAAGGTCGCCTCACCTAGCAGATAGCTATCTGTATCCACGAGCCGTTCAATGAAACGCCTACCCGACTCATCCTTGTCAACCATCTTATCGAAATTCCAAGGAGTGATTTCTCCAGATTTTTTACGCTTCATCCAATGGTTTTCGCCATTATCTGAAGGCTGCATTCCTTCCCGTTCCACCAATGGACCCACAAAATAAGGCACACGGAAAGTCAGCAAGCCTTCTATTTTATTGACTTGTTCACCGTTCTTTTCAAACGTATCCAAAAGGAACGGATAATATTTTCCTTGCTTTTCAAGAATTCTCCTAAGCTCATTTCGATGAAGCTGATACGGAATCACACCATTATCAGAGTCTCTTTGAACTGGGAAAAGCCGATCTTCATCAATTGCGTGCTTTAAATCCAATTTTTTGGATTCAGACAAATTAGAAGCCTCAATTAACTTCGAAAAATATTTATTTGCGTTCTGTCTTGTTTTTTCATACGTAGAAGTACCCCTGATGCTCCGACGTCGACCGTCAACCATTGTCCAGCCAACCAACTCACCATAATGCTTGTTGATTTCATCGGCATTGTCTTCCGTACGGAGCTCTTTTTTAATAAGATCCCAATTTCTTTGGTGTCGTGTGTAACTCGCACACATCGATTCAGAAACACTTTTTGCGTTACCAAGCAGTTGTTTCAGAGCGATAGCGCTATATTGTTTCTGCATTTTATCGAGTAACTCGCATTGTTCATCATCAAGCAAGCCCGAATCTACGACCTGAGCACGAACTTCCTCGTAATCAGATTTATTGAAATAAATACCAAGCGCTTTCTTTTCATCGCTGGTACGTTCTTCAGATGGGAAAATCTTCGCTAAATCAAGTTTATTTCCCTCTAGACCAGCAAAAATAGCCTTAATGACATTGATTTGTTCTTTTGGCAGTTCACACGACTCACAAATAACAGCAAGCGCATTTTCAACACGCATACTGCGAGAACCCTTTGTCGTGCACAACGTATCAGCAAGACGCTTTTTGTCGATTCCTGCCGTCCATGATCCATCCAGCTGCTCATCAAATACACACAGAATGATTTCACCGATAAGATTTAAAAGATTCTTTGAGTCGAATACACTCGAAGAATCCAAATCACCTTCAACAAGGAAATTACCTCGGTACTTCAACAGGTGATGGACAGCGAAATACACTTCTCGAATATCATGTTGCTTGTCATCTTCCATCAAAGTTTTGCGCAGATGATAAATTGTCGGATATTGTTTATAGAAACGTTTATCCTGATTCTTCGAATCGAATAAGACACCGCCATACCAATAATCCGCATTGTTCTCATCAGCAGGATGAACCCAGGAGTACTTCCTCCGCGCAAGGAATGACGGATCCACCTCTGCCAGGGGAGCATCAAAAATAGCATCAAGCATATGCAAACGCCAACGTCTACGAGAGTAGCGCCTACGAGTAGTACGAGCCATACGACGAGCTTCAGCAGTCTGCGCAGGCTCGAATAGCCTTACACCAATTAACTCACGCCCTTTAGCTCTCATCAACCGATAATCAGGAGTAAACGCGGCCCATCCAACGGAAGCATTACCGATATCCAAAGAAATTGCATAATTCGGAACTATTTTTTTGCGGCTCATAAGACCCCCGTTGGCTTAAAAACAATTAGCTATAGATTACACCTGATAACCCCTTTATCCGCATGGGACACGCTCGGCAATAACCCAAAATCTTTTTTTAAATTCAGACTAACCAAGATGAAAAAGCCGGGAACGGATGCGACGTTTAAATTACGACGAACCCAACTCCCGGCATCGCGACTGCTTCTCAAAGATGTGTGCTTGACTCACATGGATGGTACTGAGAACCATTCGCTTGCGATCTGTTTCCGCCGCGCATCCAACGCAACTCGACGCAGGCATGCGGCAGACACAAATCAAGTCTGTATCAATCTTCCAGCCGGCACAGAAGCCAGCCGAAAAGCCACAAACTACTTTAGTCACACGATTGAATAATCACAAATCGGTCACAAAAACCATGAAGCGGTATACACATCCGCATTATGTCATCCAAAGCTGCCATAATCACATACTCCTTACTTATAGGCGATGAATCGACTCTGATAATTACAAAAGTCAGTTGTTGCTATTATTTTTTTGAGAAATCTCTTGCGCTTTATGCTTAGATGATATGGCCTGATTTTTGTTCCGCCCTTATAGTGGGGCGGCTTGCGCCGCTTGGTTTGCATAATACTCGGTTTCGGTCCGTTCCGGTGTCCCGTAGCCCAAGGACCGGCGCAGACGCTTCGAGTTCCACCACGAGACCCACCGGAACGTCGCCAATTCCAGGTCCCTCAAATCCCGGAAGGGCTTGCGTCGCCAGACGAGCCCGGTCTTGTACGCGCCGTCGGCGCTCTCGGCCATGGCGTTGTCGTACGAGTCGCCGACCGTGCCGGCCGAGGGAAGCATGCCGAACTCCCCGACCCTGGTGGTGCACACGAGGCCGATGTACCGCGCGCCATGGTCGGAATGGTGCACGAGACCGTCCGTGCCGCCATGCGAGGCGGCCCATGACATCGCCTGTTCCAGCGCCTGCAGCGGCAGCTCCCCGGTGTCCATGGTGGTGGTGCACGCCCATCCGACGATCCTGCGGGCGAACACGTCGGCGGCGAACGCCGTGTAGCCGAACGAGCCGTTGGCCATGCGCACGTAGGTGATGTCGGCCACGTGCAGCCGGTTCGGCGCCTCCGCCTCGAACCCGCGTTCCACGAGGTCGGGCCCGCCGCCCGCGCCCTTCGCCTGTTTGGTGGTGACGGGCGTCCTGCCGCGGCGCACGCCGCGGATTCCCGATTCCCGCATGACGTTCATCACCTGGTCGCGGCCGATCTCGGCCGGATCCCAGCCCCGCGCCAACAACTGGGCGCGCGTCTTGCGGTACCCGTACACGGCCATGAAGAAATCGGCATGGATCTCGAGGATGTCGCGGGCCAGCGCCTCGTGCCTGGCGGCCATGCGGCTGACGGGCCTGGATCTGAACATGCGGTAGCCGCGCGGCGTGATGAACCCGCAGTCCAGCGAAGCGGCCAGCACCCTGCAGATCGGCCCGCCCCTGAAACGGTCCTTGAATTCGTCGATGTAAGCGACCATCAACGCCGTGTCGGGTCGAGCCGTGCCGCGAAAA